>Ga0268360_1001720_pt1 | contig 20636 bp, 36 predicted proteins | sample BioMet11_FD_192465 | JGI IMG/M metagenome (GOLD analysis project Ga0268360, IMG submission 192465) | Sewage microbial communities from Oakland, California, United States - Biofuel 11 (Illumina Assembly) | ecosystem: Engineered > Wastewater > Sewage > Unclassified | place: USA: California... | reverse complement strand
GCAGAAGTACGTGATGGAGACCAAGCACACCTTCGAGGGCTCCGCCATCTGGATGGGCAAGGCTTTCTACGATGCGCTGCCGGCCGACTATCAGAAGGCCATTACCGCTGCCAGCCAGGAAGCCATGGATTATCTTGACCAGATCGGCCCCGAGGCCGAGAAGCAGCAGCTCCAGAAGATGCTCGACGCCGGCTGCGAGAAGGTCGAGATCGACCGCGACTCCTTCCTCACCGCCGCCAAGCCCTTCCTCCAGAAGTGCTTCACCGACACCTGGACCGGCGCCACCTACGAAGACGTCATGAAAGCCATTGCCTGACCCTTTCCGAGATAAACGGACGCCGGGACCGCGTTCTCTCGCGGTCCCGGCGCTGTCGGATCACCGCTGTTCATGTAAGGAGTTGAAGAAGTGAAAAAGATCAAAAAGGCCTACATCGATATCCTGACCCTGATCGGCGGCGCGCTCCTGGCTGCCATCGTTGTCATCCTCTGCATTCAGATCGTGGCGCGGCGCGTGAGCATCACCGTTTCATGGACCGAGGAGCTCGCAAGATACACATTCGTCGTCCTGTGCTTCACCGTCTGGCCCGCCGTGATTCTCAAGGGCAGCGACGTCGTTATTTCCTTCCTGTTCGACAAAATGCCGCTCAAGACGCGGCGGGCCGTTTTGTCCGTCATGCACGTCATCATGGCGCTGGTGCTCGTCGTCGTCCTGCGCAGCGCCATCCGCAACATCAAGGTGGTCGGCAATGTGGCCACCGTCTCCATGAGCTGGCTCAAGCTCTCCGCCATCTTCGGCATCGTTGCCTTCGACGTTGCCAGCGCCATCGCCGTGAACCTGATCCGCGGCTATGAAATCGCCGCGGGCAAGATCCGCATCCTCACCGACGAGGAGCGCTCCCTCCACGAGATGGAGGACACCAAGGCGCAGATCGCTCAGGAGGTCGATCCCGACGCTCCTGAATCGGATATGAAAAAGACGAAAGGAGATGAGGGCAAGTGAGTCCGATCCTCGGTCTTCCCCTGCTGCTGATTCTCTTCCTGGGCGGCATGCCCGTCGCTTACTCGCTCATCATTTCCTCGCTCTACATAATGCTCACCAGCACCGGCATCCAGTGGTCGGCCATCAGCCAGCAGATGGTGAACGGGCTCAACACCTTTACCATCCTCTGCGTGCCGCTGTTCCTGCTGGCCGGCAAGATCATGAACTCCTGCGGCATCACGAAGCGGCTCTTCAAGTTCGCCCGCGTGATCGTGGGCCGTCTCCCCGGCGGCCTCGGGCACGTCAACGTGCTGGCGAGCTTCATCTTTGCCGGTATGTCCGGAACCGCCATCGCGGACGCCAGCGGCCTCGGCCTCATCGAGATCTCCGCCATGGAGGACGCCGGCTACGACAAGGACTTCTCCTGCGCCGTCACCGCCGCCTCCTCCACCCTGGGCCCCATCATTCCGCCCAGCATGCCTCTCGTGGTCTACGGCACGGTCTCCGGCGCGTCCATCGGCGCCCTGTTCGTGGCGGGCGTGATCCCCGGCATCGTCATGGCGATCCTGATGATGGCCCTCGTGTCCTTTTACGCTTTCAAGCGGCACTATCCCCGCGACCCGAAGCTCTCGTTCAGGCAGATCCTGCAGGGCCTCTGGGAAGGGCTTCTGCCCGTGCTGACGCCGGTCATCATTCTTCTCGGCATCTACACCGGCGTTTTCACCCCCACCGAGTCCGCCGCCATCGTGGTGGTATACAGCCTCTTCCTCGGCATCTTCGTTTACCGCGAGGTCACCTTCAAGGAAATGATCAAGATCCTGAAGGACAGCGTGGTCGACATCACCAGCATCTGCATCCTGGTCGCCGCGTCCACGCTCTTCGGCGTCATGCTGGTGAAGGCGCGCATCCCCCAGACGCTCATTTCCATCGTCAGCAGCACGATCCAGAGCAAGTTCCTGTTCCTCCTCATCCTGAACGTGATCCTGCTCGTCGTGGGCATGTTCATGGAGACGGTCTCGGCCATCACCATTCTCACGCCGATCATCCTTCCGCTGGCCACCGCGTTCGGCATCAACCCCGTCCATCTTGGCATCGTGATCGTTCTGAACTTGATGATCGGCGTGCTTTCGCCTCCGTTCGGCGTGGTGCTCTTCGCCGTCAACCGCGTGGGCGAGATCCCGATGAGCCGGCTCATCAAGGCGCTGATTCCCTGGTTCGTCGTCCTGATCATCGCGCTGCTCATCGTCACCTACATCCCCTCGCTCACCACCTGGCTCCCCTCCACGATGAGCCTCGGCGTCGGATAAGCCGCAAATACACAAAAAGGGAAGCGGGCGTCAGCCCGCTTCCCTTTTTCATGCAAGCCCGAAGAGCACCAGGATCAGCCCGTAGAGCACGCTGGCCGAGATGCCGAAGGTGATCACCGGCCCCGCGATGATGAACATTTTCGCCGCGGTCCCCGTGATCTCCCCTTCCGTTTTGAATTCCAGCGCCGGAGAGACGACGGAGTTGGCGAAGCCGGTGATGGGGACCAGCGTCCCCGCGCCCGCGAATTTTGCGATGTCGTCGTAGACGCCCAGGCCCGTCAGCAGCGCGCCCAGAAAGACCAGCGCGATGCTGGCGGCGGCGGAAGCGGCGTCCTTCGCCAGCCCCGCAGCCGCAAAGCCGTTCTGGATCGCCTGTCCCGCGCAGCAGATCGCGCCGCCGGAAACGAACGCCCGCAGCAGGTCGGCGGCAGCCGGGGAGTTTTTGGATTTCTTTTTTACGTACGCGGCGTATTCCTCGTTGGTCATTTTCATTTTGCTACTTCCTTTCGCGCAGGTTCTGCCGTATAATCAGTAAGCTGCCGCGTTTTTCGGCGGCGGCGCCCGCGCTGCGTACCGTTAGGCTGTCCCGTCCGGCGGGACAATATTCAGGGAGGGATTTTTTTGCTCGCCAACTTGAGTTTTGCATTCGGCGCCGTCATGCCTCTGGTGCTTCTGATGGCTCTCGGTTACCTTCTCCGGCGGCTGAAGATCCTGACCGAGAGCTTCTGCGCGCTTGGCAACAAGCTCGTGTTCCACGTCATGCTCCCCTGCACGCTTTTCATGAACATTTACGCCGTGGGCGGCCTTTCCGACATCCGCTGGCCCGTGATCGTTTTTTCGGCGGTTTCCGTGCTGGTGCTTTACGCGATCGCGCGGTTCACCACGCGCGTTTTCGTGCGTGAGCCGGAGAGCCGGGGCGCCGCGGCGCAGGCCGTGTTCCGCTCCAACACGGCCCTCATCGGCCTGCCGCTGGCCACGTCCCTGGGCGGCGCGGAGGCGGCCGCCCTCTGCTCCGTAACGCTGGCCTTCGTGGTGCCGCTCTTCAACCTTCTCTCCGTCGTTCTCCTGACCAACGAGAACCCCGAAAACGGGAAGCAGTCGTTCTGGGCGATGGCGGGCAAGGTCATCAAAAATCCCCTGATCCTCGGCGCCCTCGCCGGGCTGCTCTGCCTTTTCGTCCGCTCCTTCATTCCGCTCCGCGCAGACGGCGCGCGGGTGTTTTCGATCCAGAAAAACCTGCCCTCCCTTTGGTCCGCGATCAAGTCCGTGGGCGGCATGGCCACGCCCTTCGCCCTCATCACGCTGGGCGGGCTCTTTGATTTCTCCGTCATCGGCGGAAAGCTGCGCAACATCGTTTTCGGCTGCTTCTGGCGGCTGATCGGCGCGCCGCTGGTCGTCGTCGGCGGCGGCGTGCTGCTGACCCGGCTGGGCGTCCTCGATTTCGGGCCGATCGTCTATTGCGTTCTGCTCCCCGTATTTGCGTCGCCCATCGCCGTTTCCAGCGCCCCCATGGTGGACGAGATGGGCGGCGACTCCGCCCTTGCAAGGCAGTATGTGGTCTGGACCAGCGTCCTCTTTATTCTGACGCTGCCCGCCGAGATCATGCTTCTGCGCTCCATCGGCATGATCTGAGCGCCGAAATGCCCATGAAAAGGCGCCGCTTCCACCGGGAAGCGGCGCCTTTCGCCTGTAACGGGAGCGCGGTGCCCGCGCCAGCGGCGCGAAACAGACGCTCAGCCCGCCGAGGGAGCCCGCGGGGGCTCCCCGGCAGATGCAAACGCCGCTTCCTTTCGGAAGCGGCGTTCATTGATTCGTCACACCAACTCGATGACGGCCATCTCCGCGGCGTCGCCGCGGCGGGTGCCGATACGGGTCACGCGGGTGTAGCCGCCTTCGCGGCTCTGATACTTTTCGGCCAGCTCCTTGAACACCTTGGTCGCCACCTCTTCCCTCGTGATGAACTCGAGGGCCTGACGGCGGGACGCGATGGTGTTCTTTTTGCCGAGGGTTATCATTTTCTCGGCGATGGGGGCTATCTCGCTGGCTCTGGCAAAGGTGGTCTCCATCTTCCCCTTATCGAGGAAATCGGTGACCAGCTGCCTGAGCATGGCCTTGCGTTCGTCGGTAGTCCTGCCGAGCTTGCGTGTTCCGGGCATTTAGTTCTCCTCCTTTGCTTCAGTGTCGGTATCGTTTTTACTGTCGGCTTCGGGCCAAAGCTTCATGGCTTTGAGCTTCCGCTCGATTTCTTCAAGCGAATGGTGATTCTCGGCGCGGGCGTTGCGCATTTCACGGAGCGCGACGTACAAGTCCGACTCTGTTCTGATATCGGCGCGGCGCTGAACGAGGCTGTTGTATTCACTGACCGAGATGTCGAGAAAGCTCAGGATTCCGCTGAACTCGGCGTCGGTCAATTCTCTCGGCGGGGCTGTGGCGTTCTTCCCGTCTGGCCTGTCAGTGCCGTCCTTCTCGTCGCTGTCGTCGCCCGCAAGCGCGAGCCCCATCATGGCGAGCCTGTGCTTTATCTCTTCCAGCGCCACGCGGCCCAGGTTGCGGATCCCGGTTATCTCGCCTTCGGTCTTGGAGATCAGGTCCGCCACCGTATTGATGTTGGCGCGCTTGAGGCAGTGGTTGCTCCGCACCGAAAGGTCGAGCTCCTCGATCGTCATCTCAAGGACCTTGCCGCGCTGGGCCCCGGCCTTTTCGGCGGCGGGGGACTTTGCGCCCGCCGCGTCGGCCGGTTTCCCCGGCGAGCCTTCGCCGTTCTTCCTGTCTGACATGTCAGACGCCATCCTTCTCGCCGCCGCCGTCATTGCTGTCTGCGGCGCTGTCGTTGTTCGCGAGATCAGGGTTCAACCGCGTCAGCTTCTCCCATGCGCGTACAAGCGAATGTCGATTCTCGGGGTATGTGTCGCGGATTTTTTCCATATCGGCTTCCGACAAGGAGACAAGATCCCTGACGGTGTTGATGTTCGCGCGCTTCAGGCAGTTGAAGTGGGACACCCGAAGATCCAGCTCCTCGATGGGCATATCGAGAATGGCATCGTCGGGCGCTATTTCGGACTTTTCGGCGGCGGGGGACTTTGCGCCCGCCGCGTCGGCCGGTACTCCCGGCGAGCCTTCGCCGTTCTCACCGTCTGACATGTCAGACGCCGTCCTTCTTGTCGCTGTCGTCGCTCGCAAGCGCGAGCCCCATCATGGCGAGCTTGTGCTCCACCTCTTCCAGCGACTTGTGGCCCATGTTGCGGACCTTGATCATCTCGTCCTCGGTCTTGGAGATCAGATCCTCCACCGTATTGATGTTGGCGCGTTTGAGGCAGTTGAAGCTCCGCACCGAAAGGTCGAGCTCCTCGATCGTCATCTCAAGGACCTTGTCGCGCTGGGTCTCGGCCTTCTCGACGATGAGGGACTTGGAGCCGGCCGTCTCCGAAAGATCGGTAAAGAGCGCGAAGTGATCGCACAGGATCTTGGCGCCCAGGGAAACGGCGTCCCGCGCGGAGATCGTCTTGTTCGTCCAGACCTCCAGCGTGAGCTTGTCGAAGTCCGTCATGTTGCCGACCCTGGTGTTCTCAACGGCGTAATTCACCTTCAGCACCGGCGTGTAGATGGAATCCACCGGGATGACGCCGATGACCTGCTGGGCGGCCTTGTTGCGCTCCGCGGAGACGTAGCCGCGGCCTTTGTTCAGCGTCAGCTCCATGTGGAGCTGGGCGTTGGGGCCGAGCGTCGCGATGTGAAGCTCCGGATTGAGGATCTCCACCTCGCCGTCGGCCTTGATATCGCCGGCGGTGACTTCGCCTTCGCCCATGGCCTCAAGATAGACCGTCTTCTCGCCTTCGCTGTGGAGCTTGGCGATAATGCTCTTGATGTTCAGGATGATCTCAGTGACATCTTCCTGCACGCCTGGAATGGTCGTGAACTCATGCTGCACGCCGGCGATCTTCACCGACGTGACCGCGATTCCGGGGAGGGAGGAGAGGAGGATCCTGCGGAGTGAATTCCCCAGGGTTATGCCGTAGCCGCGCTCCAGCGGTTCGACGATATACTTGCCGTAGGAATCGTCGCCCGGTGTCTCGACGCAGTCAATACGCGGCTTCTCAATTTCTATCACAGACTATTACCCTCCTTTAAGGTAGGCGCGCACACGCGCGCCGTTTTTGCAGCTTCCGATTGTGAGGGCTATGGCATTACTTGGAATAGAGCTCGACGATAAGCTGCTCCTCGACGGGGAGGTCGATGTCTTCCCTGGCCGGCATAGCGGTGACCTTGGCGGAGAACGTCTCGGCATTGTACTCAAGCCACTTGGGCGGCTGCCGGGACGAATTCGCCTCGATCGAGGACTTGAACTTCTCGATGCTGCGGCTCGATTCCTTGAGGGCAATAGTCATTCCCGGCTTCACCAGGAAGGAGGGGATGTTCACTTTCTTCCCATCAACCGTGAAATGTCCGTGCAGGACAAGCTGACGCGCCTCGGCGCGGCTCATCGCGAAGCCGAGCCTGTAAACGACGTTGTCAAGGCGGGTCTCGAGGATCGCCAGCAGGTTTTCGCCGGTCTTGCCGCTGCGGCGGGTGGCCATGTCGAAATAGCTGGAGAACTGGCGCTCGAGCACGCCGTAATATCTCTTCGCCTTCTGTTTCTCACGGAGCTGGCTGCCGTACTCGGAGGCCTTCGTCCGGCCCTGGCCGTGCATGCCGGGCGCATAGGCCCTGCGCACGACGGCGCATTTGTCGGTATAGCACCTGTCGCCCTTGAGGAAGAGCTTCTGCCCCTCTCTGCGGCAAAGCCTGCATGAGGAGTCCGTATATCTCGCCATATTCTCTTACCTCCTTATACTCTGCGGCGCTTGGGCGGACGGCATCCGTTGTGCGGGATCGGGGTGCAGTCTTTGATCATGGTGACCTCCAGGCCGGCGGTCTGCAGCGCCCTGATGGCGGACTCGCGTCCGGAGCCGGGGCCCTTCACGAAAACCTCGACGGTCTTGAGGCCGTGCTCCATGGCGGCCTTCGCGGCCGTCTCGGCAGCGGTCTGCGCGGCGAACGGCGTGGACTTGCGGCTTCCGCGGAAGCCCATCTCGCCGGAGGACGCCCAGGAAATGGCGTTGCCGTTGGGGTCGGTGATGGTGACCATGGTATTGTTGAAGGACGAGCGGATATGCACCTGGCCCTTCTCGATGTTTTTGCGCTCGCGGCGGGGCCTGGCCTTAGCCTTGCCCTTGACGGCGGCGCCAGTCGTGGTATTAGCAGCCATTTACAAATCCCTCCCTTACGCTTTTTTGTTCTTGCTGGCCGTTTTTTTCGGGCCCTTGCGGGTACGGGCGTTCGTCTTGGTCCTCTGCCCGCGGACGGGCAGGCCGCGGCGATGCCGCTGGCCGCGATAGGAGCCGATCTCCGTCAGGCGCTTGATGTCGAACGCGACGGAACGGCGCAGATCGCCTTCCACGACGTAATCCTTGCCGATGCAAGTGCTGAGCAGGCGCTCCTGCTCTTCGGTGAGATCCTTTACCCTCGTGTCGGGGTTGATGCCGGTCTTTTCAAGGATCTTCTTCGCGCTCGTCTTGCCGATTCCGTAGACATAGGTGAGCCCGATCTCGATCCTTTTCTCACGCGGCAGGTCGACGCCGGAAATTCTCGCCATACTTTTCGATCAATCCTTTCCTTGTACTCAGCCCTGTCTCTGCTTGTGCTTGGGATTCTCGCAGATGACCATGACTCTGCCCTTGCGCTTGATGACCTTGCATTTTTCGCACATGGGCTTTACTGAAGGCCTTACTTTCATTGAAACCTTCCTTTCATAGCACGGATGTCGCTATTAAATTCTTCACTTGCTGCGCCAGGTGATCCTGCCGCGGGTCAGATCGTACGGAGACATCTGCACCGTGACCTTGTCGCCCGGGAGGATCCTGATGAAATTCATACGCAGCTTTCCGGATATGTGCGCCAGAATGATATGGCCGCCTCCGATATCGACGTTGAACATCGTGTTCGGCAGCGATTCCACCACCGTACCTTCCAGTTCAATGACGTCGTCCTTCGCCAACGGGCATACCTCCTTTTTCTCCCGGCTCAGCCGTCACGGCTTCAGCCAGCGCTTTTCTGATCTCTCCGTTCGTCACGCCGGCCCCGTCCCGGAGCTTCTGCGACGCACGGCCCCCGCCTATTGCAGCGGGCGCAAGATGCTTGAGCTTTTTTCGCTTTGGCTTCTCGACCCTTCGGCTCCTGCCGTCGGCGACGAGGGCGCAGCCGTCCTCCATGCCGATGACCATGAAGGTCTTTCCGCCGTCCCTCCCCCGAAGGGAAACGACGACGTCGGAAACTCCGATCCCCATGTCTTACGCCACCGGGGTCGTGAGGATCTCGGGATCCCCGTCGGTGATCAGGATGGAGTTCTCGTAGTGGGCCGAAAGGCTTCCGTCCGCGGTCCTGACCGTCCAGCCGTCCTTCATGACGCGGACCTGCCAGTCGCCGGCGTCCACCATGGGTTCCACCGCGATCGTCATCCCGCGCACCAGGCGCGGGCCGTGGCCCGGCTTCCCGTAATTCGGGACCTCCGGGTCCTCGTGCATGTCGGCGCCGACCCCGTGGCCGACGTACTCGCGCACGACCGAGAAACCGTTCTTTTCCACGTACTGCTGCACGGCGCTGCCGATATCGGAGATCCGGAACCCGGGACGGGCGAACTTTATGCCCTCGAAAAAGCTCTGGCGCGTCACCGCGACCAGCTTCTTCGCCAGGTCGGACCCCTCTCCCGCGATGTACGTGGCGGCGCAGTCGCCCACATAGCCGTCCTTGGTGGCGCCGACGTCGATACTGACGATGTCGCCCTCCTGGATGCGGCGGTGCCCCGGAATGCCGTGGATCACCTCGTCGTTGATGGAGATGCACGCGGAACCGGGATACCCCTCGAAACCGAGGAACGTGGGGACAGCCCCCTGGGAGAGAATGAAATCATGGACTGCTTTGTCTATTTCAAGGGTTGTTACGCCGGGAGACACCATATTTCCCGCGAGAGCGCGGGCAGCCGCGGTTATCCGTCCGGCGCGGCGCATGAGGTCGATCTCTTTTGCCGATTTAATCCGTATCATGATTCGCTTCTGTCTTTCAGCGCTTTCAGAACTTCTTCCGTCGTTTCCTCGAGGCTCTTGTCCCCGGTGACCCGGATGAGCTTGCCCCGCCCGGCGTAGAAGCCGATGAGCGGCTCCGTTTCCCTGTGGTAGACCTCGAGCCGGCGGCGCACCGTTTCCGGCAGGTCGTCCTTTCTCGTGGTCACTTCTCCGCCGCAGAGGTCGCAGACGCCTTCCTTTTTCGGAGGATGGTATTTGATGTGATAACTGGCGGAACACGCGGCGCAGACCCTGCGCCCCGTGAGCCGCGCTTCGATCACGCTGTCCGGAACGTCCAGGAGGAGCGCCGCATCGATGTCGACGCCCGCCTTCTCCAGCGCTTCGGCCTGCGCGATCGTGCGGGGGACGCCGTCGAGGACGTAGCCGCTTTTGCAGTCGTCCGCGGCGAGCCGCTCCTGCACGATGCCGATGATCACGTCGTCCGGAACGAGCCGGCCGGCCTCGATCAGCGCCTTCGCGCGGAGGCCCACCGGCGTTCCTTCCCGGACCGCCTTGCGGAGGATCGTCCCTGTGGAAATCGCCGGGATGCCCAGGCGGCTGCAGATTGCCTCCGCCTGGGTCCCCTTGCCGGCGCCCGGAGCGCCCAATAAAATGAGTTTCATTCTTTTGCCGTACCGCTTTTCTTTATTCAAGGAAGCCCTTGTAGTTGCGCATGATCATCTGGGCCTCCAGCGCTCTGACGGTCTCCAGCGCGACGCCGACGACAATGATGATCGACGTGCCGCCCAGGGAGATGCCGGACTCCGACGCAGTGGTGGAGCAGGCGCTGATGATGAGCGGAACGATGGCGATGATCGCCAGATACATGGCGCCGAAAAGCGTGATCTTGTTCAGGACCTTGGAAATGAAATCGCTGGTCGGCTTGCCGGGACGGAACCCGGGGATGTAGCCGCCGTTCTTCCTCAGGTTGTTCGCGACCTCCACGGGGTTGAACTGGATGGTGGAGTAGAAGTAGCTGAAGAAGATGATGAGCAGGAAGTAGATCACCATGTAGGTGACGGTGTTGGTATCGAAGAGCTTGATGAACCAGCCGTCGGACCACTTCGGCACGAAGGCCGCGACCGTGGCCGGCAGGGAGGCGATGGCCTGGGCGAAGATGATGGGCAGGACGCCGGACATGTTCACCTTCATGGGAAGGTGCGTCGCCTGGCCGCCGTAAACCTTGCGTCCGACCACCCGCTTCGAATACTGCACCGGGATGCGCCGCTCCGCATTCTCGACGATGACGATAAGCACGATGATCGCCAGGGCGCCGAGGAGCATGAGCACGTAGATCCACCAGGTGCTGGGGGCCTGACGGATGCTGCTGATGTCGCGGATGATGGAGTTCGGGAAGCGGGCGACGATGCTCACGAACAGGATGATGGAGATGCCGTTGCCGATGCCGAACTCGGTGATCTGCTCGCCCATCCACATGATGAGGCAGGAGCCCGCCACAAAGGTGGCGATGATCACGATGGCCTGCCAGGCGCCGACGCCGGACTCCAGAAGGGAGTTGCGCTTGATGAGCACGTAATACGCATAGCCCTGGAGGAGCGCGATGCCGACGGTTGAGTAGCGGGTGATGCGCTCGATCTTGCGTTTGCCGTCCTCGCCCTCATCCTTGGAGAGCCTCTCCAGCGCCGGAATGGCGATACAGAGAAGCTCGATGATGATGGACGCGTTGATGTACGGCTCGATGGACAGCGCAAAGATCGTCGCCTGGGAGAACGAGCTGCCGCTCATGACGTTGTAGAGCCCGAGCACCGTGTTGGAAAGCCCGGCAAAGTAGGTTGAGAGCTTCGCTACGTCGATATACGGGACAGGAACGGCGTTGCCGAGCCTGTAAAGGAGAACGATGAACAGCGTGAAAAGCATTTTCCTGCGCAGTTCCTCGATCTTCCACGCGTTTCGTATCGTACGGAACACTCAGATCACCTCGGCCTTTCCGCCGGCTGCCTCGATCTTCTCCTTGGCAGACGCCGAAAAAGCGGATGCCCTGACGGTGAGCTTCTTCGTGAGCTCGCCGTTCCCAAGCACCTTGACGCCGTTCGGGAAGCCAGAGATGATACCGGACTTCACAAGAGCATCGCCGTCAACAACGGAGCCGTCCTCGAACTTGCCGAAGGCGGAAATATTGACAGCCACCGGAGGCTTGGCAAAAATGTTGTGGAATCCCCGCTTCGGGATGCGGCGGGTAAGCGGCATCTGGCCGCCTTCGAAGCCGACGCGAACGCCGCCTCCGCTCCTCGCCTTCTGGCCCTTGGCGCCGCGGCCGCCGGTCTTACCATTGCCGGTGCCGAGGCCTCTGCCCCTGCGCTTTGTCACGCGGGAGGAGCCGGCGGCGGGAGAAAGATCGTTCAACTTCATTCCGCAATCCTCCTTATTTCTCATCCGTGACGGAGAGCAGATAGCCGATCTTGGCGATCTTGCCCCGCGTCTGCGGATTGTCGGGCTGCACGGTCTCGTCGCCGATCTTCGTGAGGCCGAGCGACGCGGCGGTAGCGATATGCTTATCGAGCCTGCCGTTCAGGCTCTTCACCAGTTTGATCTTGAGGTTAGCCATTTTTCCGCCCCTCCTTAACCTGCGATCTCGTCCGCGCTCTTGCCGCGGATCCGGGCGACCGCCTCGGCGTCGCGGAGGGAACGCAGTCCCTGCACAGTCGCGGCGACGACGTTCTCGGGATTGTTGGAGCGCAGGCACTTCGTCCTGACGTCGGAGATCCCGGCCGCCTCGACGACGGCACGGACGGCGCCGCCGGCGATCACGCCGGTTCCGGCGGGAGCCGGCTTCATGAGCACGCGGCCCGCGCCGAATTCACCGATGACCTCGTGCGGGATGGTCGTCCCGGACAGGATCACGGTGCACAGATTTTTCTTCGCATCCTCGATGCCCTTGCGGATCGCTTCGGAAACCTCGGCCGCCTTGCCGAGTCCGTAGCCGACCTTGCCCTTCCCGTCGCCAATGACGCAGAGAGCGGAAAACTTCATTACGCGGCCGCCTTTGACCGTTTTGGAGACGCGGTTGAGGGAGACGACCTTTTCGATATACTCGGACTTGGGCTCGTCCCTCCGGTCCCTTCTGTTGTTGCCGTAAGCCATTTTGTTTCCTCCCCCCGTCAAAATACGAGTCCGCCCTCGCGGGCGCCCTCGGCGAGCTCCTGGACGCGGCCGTGATAGATATTGCCGCCGCGGTCGAAAACGACTTCTCCGATGCCCTTGGCTTTCGCCCGTTCGGCAATGGCCTTGCCGACCTTGCGGGCGGCTTCCTTGTTGCTGCCGAGGCCCTCGAAGCCCTTCTCGACGGAGGAAGCAGAGCAAAGCGTCGTGCCGTGCACGTCGTCGATGATCTGCGCATAAATGTTGTGTTCGCTGCGGAAAACGCTCAGACGCGGGCGCTCCGGCGTGCCGGAGATCTTCGCCCGGAGCCTGATATGCCTCTTCGTGCGCTGCGCTCTCGTATCGGGTCTTTTAATCATTCTGGCACACCTCCTTACTTCGCAGTCGTCTTGCCGGCCTTGCCTTCCTTATGACGGACGACTTCACCGGCGTATCTGATGCCCTTGCCCTTGTACGGCTCGGGCGGCCTCTTCTTCCTGAGATCGGCCGCAAACTGACCGACCTGCTGCTTATCCGGGCCCTTCACGATGATCTTGTTGGCGGTGGGGACGTCGATGGTGATGCCGTCGACCTCGGGGACCGTCACAGGATGGGAATAGCCCAGGTTCATGACGAGGTTCTTGCCCTCTTTCGCAGCCCTGTAACCGACGCCCTCGATCTCCAGCTCCTTGGAAAAGCCGTCGGTCACGCCGATGACCATGTCGTGGAGCAGGCTGCGGGTCAGCCCGTGCAGGGCGCGGGTGTTCTTTTCATCGTCGGGACGGGAGACGTGCAGGACGCCTTCCTTCTCTTCGATCGTCATCGTGGGATACAGCGCTTTCGTCAGGGTGCCCTTCGGCCCCTTGACCGTTACGACGTTGCCGTCGGCGACGCTGACTTCGACCCCGGAGGGGATCTTTACGGGAGCTCTACCAATTCTCGACATTTCGCAGCCCCCTTACCAAATGAACGCAAGGACTTCACCGCCGACATGCTCGGCTCTCGCCTTTTTGTCGGTCATGACGCCCTTGGAGGTTGAAATGATGGCTGTGCCAAGTCCCTTGAGGACGAGGGGCAGCTCGTCGGCGCCCGCGTAAACGCGCAGGCCCGGCTTGGAAACGCGGCGAAGGCCCTGGATGACCTTTTCGCCGGCGTTGTACTTGAGCGTCACCTTGATGGCGCCCTGACCGCCGTCGTTCACCAGCTGGTAGCTCTTGATATAGCCTTCCTGCTGGAGGATTTCGGCAATGGCCTTCTTCATGTTGGAGGCCGGGATATCGACCGTGGCGTGCTTCGCGGTGCTGGCGTTGCGGATGCGGGTCAGCATATCCGCAATGGGATCCGTGATCTGCATGGAATTTCCTCCTTATTTAGAAGTTACCGCTTTTTGCGGTCCAGGCGGCGAGGTATCGCGCATAATACTGGATTACGCGCGACCTTTCGCCATCCTCCGCCCTTTTCTCGGGAGAAAAGGGCCAAAAGAGCTTTGCTGCGCTCTGCTATGCCTGGTTTTGCTCCGGGCTCTCCGCCCGGTGACGGAGCGGGTCTCCGTTCCGCCGCTCTCCGCCTTCCCGTGAAGGGAGGGCCGAAAGAGCTTTGCTGCGCTCTGATATGCCTGGTTTTGCTCCGGGCTCTCCGCCCGGTGACGAAACGGGTCTCCGTTCCGCCGCTCTCCGCCTTCCCGGGCTGCCGGCGAAACGCCGGTGCAGGAAGCGCGAAGCGATTTTACCAGCTGGCCTTCTTGACGCCGGGGATCTCGCCCTTGTAGGCTAGGTTCCGGAAGCAGATACGGCAGATGCCGTAGTTGCGCAGATAGGCGTGGGGACGGCCGCAGATCTTGCAGCGGTTATACTTGCGGGTGGAGAACTTCGCAGGCGCCTGCTGCTTAAGGATCATCGACTTTTTAGCCATTCTTCAGTCCTCCTCCTCATTCCACAGACGTGAACGGGGCGCCGAGGAGCGAAAGGAGCTCCCGCGCTTCCTCGTCCGTGTTCGCGGTAGTGCAGACGATGATGTCCATTCCGCGGATCTTCTCGATCTTGTCGTAGTCGATCTCGGGGAATATGAGCTGCTCCTTGATGCCGAGGGCATAGTTGCCGCGGCCGTCGAAGGAGTTGGGGTTGATGCCGCGGAAGTCGCGGACGCGGGGCAGAGCGATGGAGAACAGGCGGTCCAGGAACTCCCACATCCGGTCGTGGCGGAGCGTGACCTTGACGCCGACGCTCATGCCTTCGCGGACCTTGAAGTTTGCCACGGACTTGCGCGCCTTCGTGACGACGGCGTGCTGGCCGGCGATGGCGGAGATCTCGTTCACCACGGCGTCGATGCTCTTCTGGTTGTCCTTGGCATCGCCGCAGCCGCAGTTGATGACGATCTTCTCGAGCCGGGGGATCTGCATGACGCTCTTGTACTGGAACTTCTTCATGAGGGCGGGCGCGACTTCGCTCTTATACTTCTCCTTGAACCTGGGCGTGTAATCAGCCATGTCTTACCCTCCCTTTCATATCTCTGCGCCGCATTTTTTGCAGGCGCGGAGCTTCTTGCCGTCTTTCACGACGTGGGCAATCCTGGTGGGCTTGCCGCACTTGGGGCAGACAAGCATGACCTTGCAGGCGTAGATCGGGGTCTCTTTCTTGATGATGCCGCTCTGCTCGTCCTGCTTCTGGGCCTTCTGGTGCTTCTTGGCGACGTTGACGCCCTCCACGATGACCTTCATGCCCTTGGGATCGGCGGAAAGGACCTTGCCCTTCTTGCCCTTGTCCCTGCCGGAAAGAACGATAACGGTGTCGTTAGTCCGAATGTTCATCTCTTCGGCCTCCTCATATCACTTCGGGAGCGAGGGACAGGATCTTCATGTAATCCTTGTCGCGCAGCTCTCTTGCGACGGGCCCAAAGATACGCGTGCCGACGGGGGTCTTGTCATCCCTGATGAGGACGGCGGCATTCTCGTCAAAGCGCACGTAGGTCCCGTCGGTGCGGCGGACGCCCTTGGCGGAGCGGACGATGACGGCCTTGACCACATCGCCCTTCTTGACCTGCCCGCCGGGGCTGGCCTTGCGGACGGAGGCGACGATCACGTCGCCGATGTTTCCGTACTTCCGCTTGGAGCCGCCCAGAACGCGGATGCACTTGATTTCCTTGGCGCCGGTGTTGTCGGCGACCTTCAGATAAGTCTCCTGCTGTATCATTCCGGCACCTCCTTACTTCGCCTTTTCGACGATCGAGACAAGGCGCCACCGTTTGTCCTTGGAAATGGGCCTGGTCTCCATTACGCGGACTGTATCGCCAATGCCGCACTCGTTGTTCTCATCGTGCGCCTTGAGCGTATAGGTCCGCTTTACGATCTTCTTGTACAGGGGGTGCTGCACGCTGTCGGCCACGGCGACGACGATGGTCTTGTCCATCTTGTTCGAGACGACCTTGCCCACCCTCGTCTTCCTGCCGGACGTTCTAACTTCATTCATTCAGCTATCCTCCTTACTGCCCGAGCTGCTTTTCGCGCATGATCGTCTGGACTCGGGCAATATCCTTCTTGACAAGGGATATCCTGACAGGGTTGTCGAGCTGGTTGGTCGCGTGCTGCATCCGCAGTGTGAAAAGATCCTTCTTGAGCTCCGCCAGCTTCTCAGCCAGCTCGGCGTCGTTCAGCTTTCTGACCTCGTTTGCCTTCATCTCATTCACCACCTGTCTCGGTATCGCGGCGCACGATCTTCGTCTTGCACGGGAGCTTGGTCCCGCCCAGGCGAAGCGCTTCCAGCGCGTCGGTTTCCGGAACGCCCGCGATCTCGAAAAGCACCCGCTGGGGCTTCACGACCGCGACCCAGTACTCGGGAGAGCCCTTTCCGGAACCCATGCGGGTCTCGGCGGGCTTCTGCGTAACCGGCTTGTCGGGGAAAATCTTGATCCAGACCTGGCCGCCGCGCTTCGTAAAGCGGGTGATGGCGACACGGGCCGCTTCGATCTGATTGGAGGTAAGCCAGCAGGGCTCCATGGCCATCAGGCCGTACTCGCCGTACGTGACCTTGTTGCCGCGGGTGGCGACGCCCTTCATGCGTCCTCTCTGCTGCTTACGGTATTTGACTCTCTTAGGAATAAGCATCAGTTAGCCCCTCCTTCTTTGGGAGTTTCAGCCGGCCGGGGAGCTGCCGGAGCCTGTGCGGGAGCGGACTGCTGGGGACGGGCGCCCTGGTAGCCGCGGTTGTAGCCGCCGCCCTGACCGCCCTGATAGCCGGTGCGATTGCCGTAGCCGCCCTGGCCGCCGCGATTGTAGCCGCCGCCCTGGCCGCCCTGATAACCGCCGCGGTTGCCGTAGCCGCCGCCCTGGCCGCCGCGATTGCCGTAGCCGCCCTGACCGCCGCGGTTGTAGCCGCCGCCGAAGCCGCCGCGCCTGTCGCCGTCGCGCCTGTCGTGGTGCTCGCGGAGAGGCTTGGTGGTGTCCATGGTCCTGGGCGTGGTGCGCAGCGTCTGGTTCAGAACTTCTCCCTTGTAGATCCACACTTTGACGCCGATGCGGCCGTAGGTCGTGGCGGCCTCAGCGAAGCCGTAGTCGATATCGGCGCGGAGCGTCTGCAGCGGGATGGTGCCTTCATGATAGCTTTCCTTCCGGGCGATCTCGGCGCCGCCGATACGGCCGGAGAGCATGATCTTGATGCCGCGGACGCCCATGCGCATGGCGCGGCCGATGGCGTTCTTCATGACGCGGCGGAAGCCGATGCGCTTTTCCAGCTGCTGCGCGATGTTCTCGGCGACAAGCTGGGCGTCGGTGTCCGGGGTCTTGACTTCGACGATGGAGAGCGCGACGGGCTTGCCCAGGCGCTTCTCGATGTCCTGGCGGAGCTTCTCGATGTCTGCGCCGCCCTTGCCGATGACGATGCCGGGGCGGGAGCAGTGGATATAAACGCGGACCTTCGCGCTGTCGCGCTCGATCTCGATCTTCGGAACGCCGGCGGCGTTGAGGAGACCCTTGAGGTACTTGCGGATCTTGTAGTCCTCGACGATCAGGTCGCCGACCTTATCGTCCCTGGCGTACCAACGGGAATCCCAGTCCTTGATGACGCCGACGCGCAGTCCGTGGGGATTGACCTTCTGTCCCATGTTACGCCTCCTCCCTTTCCTTCACAGCGATGGTGATGTGGCTGGTCCTCTTGTTGATCTTGAAGCCCCTTCCGTGGGAAACGGGCTGCATCCGCTTGAGGATCGGGCCGGGATCGGCATAAGCCTTGGAAACGTAGAGCTTGGCGGGATCCATGCTGAAGTTGTTCTCAGCGTTGGAAACGGCGCTCTTGAGGACCTTGAGCATGATCTCGGAGGCCGCCTTGGGGGTGTTCTCAAGAATGGCCTTCGCAGTGACGGCGTCCTTGCCCTTGATGATGTCGCAGACGATCCCGACCTTGCGGGGGGAAATCCGCGCGTATTTGATCATTGCTGTTGCTTCCATCTAATCCGCCTCCTTATTTCGCGGCCGGCGCGGCGGAAGCCGCGGGGGCCGAAGCGGCGGGCGCGGAGCCCGCGGCCGGAGCGGCTGCGGCGGCAGCGGCGCTCTTGATGCCGGAATGGCCGTGGAACGTCCGGGTGGGCGCGAATTCGCCCAGCCTGTGTCCGACCATGTCCTCGGTGATGTACACCGGGACGTGGCGGCGTCCGTCGTGGACGGCGATCGTGTGCCCGACGAAGGACGAGAAAATCATGGAAGAACGGCTCCAGGTCCGAAGGACCTTCTTTTCGCCGGCCTTGTTCAGCGCGTCGACCCGCTTCAGCAGCTCGGGAGCCGCAAACGGGCCTTTCTTCAAACTTCTGCTCATTTTCTCTTCCCTCCTTACCTGTCGTTGCAGCGCTTGACGATGAACTTGCTCGTGCGGTTCTTCTTCTTGCGCGTCTTGTAGCCCAGCGTCGGCTTGCCCCACGGGGTGAGCGGGCCGGGATGGCCGATGGGCGCCTTGCCTTCGCCGCCGCCGTGCGGATGGTCGACCGGGTTCATGACCGAGCCGCGGACCGTCGGGCGAACGCCCATGTGACGGACTCTGCCGGCCTTGCCCAGGGCCACGTTGGAGTGATCGAGGTTTCCGACCTGGCCGATGGTGGCCATGCAGCCGAGGCGGATATACCGGAACTCGCCGGAGGGCAGGCGGACCTGCGCCAGGCCGTTTTCCTTGCCCATGAGCTGCGCCGCGGCGCCCGCGCTGCGGACGAGCTGCGCGCCCTTGCCCGGATAGAGCTCGATGTTGTGGATGATGGTGCCGACCGGGATGGCGGAGATGGGCAGCGTGTTGCCCGGCTTGATGTCCGCCTTCTCGGAGGAGACGACCGTGTCGCCGACGGAGAGTCCGACGGGCGCGACGATGTAGCGCCGCTCGCCGTCTTCATATTCCACCAGGGCGATGTAGGCCGAACGGTTCGGGTCGTATTCCAGGCGGACGACCTTGCCGGGAGCGTCCAGCTTGTCGCGGCGGAAGTCGACCACGCGGTACTTCCTGCGGTTGCCGCCGCCCTTGTGGCGGACGGTGATGCGGCCGTAGCTGTTGCGGCCGGAATGTTTCTTCAGGACTTCGATGAGCGAGCGCTCCGGCTCCGCCTTCTTGTCGACTCCGTCAAAGCCGGAGACCGACATATGCCTTCTCGACGGAGTGGTGGGCTTATAGAATTTCACTGACATGTTCTTTCCTCCCTTATACCATTCCCTCGAAGAATTCGATGGCCTTGGAACCCGGCGCGAGCCTCACGATGGCCTTTTTCCAGGCCTTCGTCATGCCGGCGGGATACCTGCCCTGGGTCTTTTCCTTGCCGCGGACGCTCTGGGTCGTGACCTTGCCGACCTTGACGCCGAAGACCTCTTCGACGGCCTTCTTGATCTCGGGCTTCGTCGCCTCGGGAGCGACCTCGAACGAATACTTCAGGATGTCGGCATGCTCCATCGACTGCTCGGTGATGATGGGGCGGAGGATAATGTCATAGGAGTTTTTCATTATGCATACACCTCCTCGATCTTCTCAAGGGCCGCCTTGTCCACCACGAACTTGTCGGCGTTGAGGATGTCGTAGGGGCACAGGACGGTGGCGATCGTGGTCTTCACGCCCGGGATGTTGCGGGCGCTGCGGATGACGTTCTCCTCCGGCGCGGGGGTGACGACAAGCGCCTTGCCGGTGGCGCCGACCTTGTCGAGGAACGCCTTGAAGGTCTTGGTCTTGATCTCGTCCTGCTTGAGGCCGTCCACGACGATGACGGCTTCCTCGCCGGCCTTGGCCGAGAGGGCGGACTTCATCGCCAGCCTGCGGACCTTCTTGTTGAGGGTGAAGCCGTAGTCCCGCGGCTTGGGCGCGAAGGCGTTGCCGCCGTGGGTGAACTGCGGGTTGCGGGTCGAGCCCTGACGGGCGCGGCCGGTGCCCTTCTGGCGATACGGCTTTGCGCCGCCGCCGGAAACCTCGGCCTTCGTCAGGCTGCTCTGGGTGCCCTGACGGAGATTGGCCAGGTGGCCGACGACGGAGGTGTGAAGCACGGATTCGTTCGGCTCAATGCCGAAAACGGCCTCGGAGAGCTCGATTTCGCCCGTGACCTCCCCGGCCATGTTGTAAACTTTCGCTTTAGGCATCTTCTAAACTCTCCCTTCCTCAGCCTCTGGCCGACTTCTTCTGCGGGTTGGCGCTGACGGTCTGGGCCGGGCCCTTGATCTTGCTGCGGTTGATGACCGTGTTCTTCAGGTAGACGACGCTGCCCTTCGCGCCGGGAACGGCGCCGCGGACGGCGATCATGTTGAGCTCGGGATCGAGCTTCACGATGTCCAGGTTCTGAACGGTGACCTGCTCGTCGCCCATGTGGCCGGCGCCGATCTTGCCCTTGAAGATCCTGGACGGGCTGGAGTTGGCGCTCATGGAGCCCGCATGACGGTGGACAGGGCCGCCGCCGTGGCTCGTGGGGGTGCGCTGGGCGTTGAAGCGCTTGATGACGCCCTGGTATCCTTTGCCCTTGCTGGTGCCGGTGATGTCCACCTGGTCGCCCAGCTTGAAGATATCGGCCTTGATCTCGTCGCCGACCTCGAACATGGAGCAGTCGGCAAGGCGGAACTCGTGCAGATCCTTCTTCAGCGCGGCCCCGGCCTTCTTGAGGTGGCCGAGCTCGCCCTTGGAGAGCTTCTTTTCCTCGGTGTCGCCGAAGCCCAGC
>Ga0268360_1001716_pt1 | contig 20660 bp, 8 predicted proteins | sample BioMet11_FD_192465 | JGI IMG/M metagenome (GOLD analysis project Ga0268360, IMG submission 192465) | Sewage microbial communities from Oakland, California, United States - Biofuel 11 (Illumina Assembly) | ecosystem: Engineered > Wastewater > Sewage > Unclassified | place: USA: California... | reverse complement strand
AGTCCATGCTGGTGGACAATGTCTACGACCTGCAGAACATGGATGCGAAGCTTGCTGGCAACTACATGCTTTCCGGCAACATTGATGCCAGCGAAACTAACAGTTGGAATACTGGAGCCGGGTTCAGTCCGGTGGGAAATGCTACTAATACATTTACCGGCACTTTCGACGGTGCAAATCATACGATTAATGGCTTGTATATTAATAGGTCTACGACGAACTACGTAGGTCTGTTCGGCTTTGTTAATGGCGGCGCCATTCAAAACGTGGGACTGGTGGGCGGCAGCATTACCGGCCAAAACTATGTAGGCGGCGTGGCGGGACACGTTCGTAACGGCACTATCATGAATGCGTACAACACGGGAACGGTGAGCGGTACTGACGCTGTAGGCGGCGTGGCGGGGGATAACGATAATGGCAGTATCACGAATGCGTACAACACGGGCACGGTGAGCGGTGCTAACTATGTAGGCGGCGTGGCGGGGGATAACTATAAAGGTACCATCACGAATGCGTACAACACTGGCGCGGTGAGCGGCACCGACAATTACGTAGGCGGCGTGGCGGGGCGTAATTACTATGGCAGTATCACGAATGCGTACAACACGGGCGCGGTGAGCGGTACTACCAATGTAGGCGGCGTGGCGGGGCATAACGAGAATGGCAGTATCACGAATGCATACAATACAGGTACGGTGAGCGGCGCTGACAATTACGTAGGCGGCGTGGCGGGGGATAACGACAATGGTAATATCACGAATGCATACAATATAGGTACGGTGAGCGGCGCTGACGATTACGTAGGCGGCGTGGCGGGGCTTAACAAGAATGGTAATATCACGAATGCATACAACACAGGAGAGGTAAGCAGTACTAAGGGGATTGTAGGCGGCGTGGCGGGGAAGAACGACAATGGTAATATCACGAATGCATACAATATAGGTACGGTGAGCGGCGCTGACGATTACGTAGGCGGCGTGGCGGGGCGTAACTCTGGTACTATCACGAATGCGTACAACACGGGCGCGGTGAGCGGTACTCGCAATGTAGGCGGCGTGGCGGGGCTTAACGAGAATGGCAGTATCACGAATGCGTACAACACGGGCGCGGTGAGCGGCACTGGCTATTTCGTAGGCGGCGTGGCGGGGCTTAACGAGAATGGCAGTATCACGAATGCGTACAACACGGGCGCGGTGAGCGGCACTGACTATTTCGTAGGCGGCGTGGCGGGGTGTAACTGGAATGGCGGCACCATCACGAATGCCCTGTGGGCCAACAATCTGACCTATACACCTGCTACAGGTTCTATAAATCATCCCACCCAGGCGATTGGCAACGTGGATGATACGGACACTGTGAAGGGCGAGACTCTTGCCAACATGAAAAAGGCGGATACTTATGATAACTGGAAGGATGATTCTGAAAATAAGATTGTCGCAGCTACCGGTGGCGCAGGTACAGCTTGGCGCATTTATGAAGGAAATACTACACCGCTTTTGACCAGCTTCTTCAAGGGCGTGGTCACGGTCACGGGGTTGAGCGACAAGGCTGTTACTTACAACGGTACTGTCCAGACGGTTGATACTAGTGGCGCCGTCTATAGTCCGGCAGATATAGATACCAGTCATATCCTGACAGGCGAACGTAATGTCGGCACCTATAGCGCTATTTATTCCGACCAGCAGGGTTATGATCTGGTGAATACCAATACCTTGACCATTACTCCCAAGACTTTGACCGCTACTTTGACGGGCAGCATTAGCAAAGTGTACGATGGCAATACGACGGTGACAGCAGCGCTGACGCAAGGTACGAATTATCAGTTTACCGGTATGGTGGAGGGAGATACGCTGAGCTTGACGGGTACCGGCACCTATACGGATAATAAGAATGCTGGCGGTGACAAGCCGGTTTCTTTCACGGGACTAAGCTTGACTGGTACTGATGCAGGCAACTATAACCTGACAACTCCGAGCCTTACTGGCAACGTGGGCCAGATTACCAAGAAAGATATCACGGCCAGCCTTAATGCTTTGAATGGTGCTTATGTTTTTACCAAGACTTATGATGGTGGTACGGATGTAAAACAGGCACTTGGTAACAATTATTCCTTTGCTACCGGAGATATAGAAAGTGGAGATACAGTCAGCCTGACGGCTGGTACCGGGACCTATACTGACAAGAATGTGGGAAATACAAAGGAAGTTATCTTTGGCAGCTTAGCTCTGGGTGGCGATGAGGCAGGCAACTACAACCTGACAACTCCGAGCCTTACTGGCAACGTGGGCCGGATTACCAAGAAAGATATCACGGCCAGCCTTAATGCTTTGAGCGATGTTTATGTCTTTACCAAGACCTATGATGGTGGCACGGGTGTAAAACAGGCCCTGGGTAATAACTATTCCTTTGCCACCGGAGACATAGAAAGTGTGGATGCAAACAAGGTCAGCCTGACGGCTGGTACTAGTGCCTATACTGACAAGAATGTGGGTGATACTAAGGAAGTTATCTTTGGCAACTTAGCTTTGGGTGGCGATGAGGCAGGCAACTATAACCTGACGACTACAGAACTTACCGGTAATGTAGGCCAGATTACCAAGAAAAATATTACGGCCAGCCTTAATGCTTTGAGCGATGTTTATGTCTTTACCAAGACCTATGATGGTGGCACGGATGTAAAACAGGCACTTGGTAACAATTATTCCTTTGCCACCGGAGACATAGAAAGTGTGGATGCAGGCAAGGTCAGCCTGACGGCTGGTACCGGTGCCTATACTGACAAGAACGCCGGAGATACAAAGAAAGTTACCTTTGGCGGTTTAGTTTTGGGTGGCGATGAGGCAGGCAACTACAACCTGACGACTACGAGCCTTACTGGCAACGTGGGCCGGATTACTCCTAAAGTACTGACCGCTACGCTGACTGGCGACAATGCCTTTACCAAAGTTTACGACGGTACTACGACAGTTAGCCAGGCACTAGGAACGAACTACGCTCTGGATGGTATCGTGGCAGACAGCGACAAGGTGAGCCTGACGGCTGGCAGCGGCGCTTATAATGATAAGAACGTCGGGGACAACAAGACCATTACTTTTAGCGGTCTTACTTTGACCGGTGCAGGTGCAGGCAACTATACCATTGCCTCTACCCTGAGTGGTGCGGTGGGTCAGATTACCCGCAAGACCATCACGGGTTCTTTGGCCAGCGGGTACAGCTTTGATAAAGTCTACGACGGTACTACTACTGCTTCTCTAGGCAATGGCTATACTTTAAGCGGTGTGGTGGCAGGAGACAAGGTGCCTCTGACGGCAGCTAAAGGCTTCTACGACAGCAGCGCCATTGGTGACCGTACGGTTACTTTCTCCGGTTTCAGCATTAACGACGGCAACTATCTGCTCAGCATGGCAGACAGCTTAAGCGGTACCGGCAAGATTACCTCCGGCAGCCAGGACCACAATTACAGCGATGCTCTCACCGGTGTGAGCAGTTTCTTTGGCGCCAACCCGTCGGATGGATATACCATCTTTGGCGGCGCACCCGAGGACTACGTTCCCAGGGCTGTTACCAAAAATAACGGCCAAAGCTATCAGGTGGGTGTATCCCAGGTGACTCAGACCTGGTACAACGGTCCTGCTACCATAACTATCATTAACGGCGGTATCACCCTGCCTAAGGACATCCTTTTAGGCAGCACTTATGATACCCGAACCGTTGTGATAAAAGGCGGCAATAGTTATGAGATTTGAAATTAGCGTAAGGGGGAGAAGATAACATGCATACATCAAAAAAAGCTTTAATTGTCGCAGCTCTCTTTACGCTGCCTGTTTTAGCTGCACCACAAATATCCTGGGCGGCGTCAGCTATACCTGATACTCACGGCGCAGTGAAGGAGCAGCTGCCTAAGAACGAAGCCAAGGTAGAGAATGAACTGCCGGCCGGTCAGACGGCACAAAGTGCTAAGAGCTTTACCTTGCAGAAACTGACTGTAGATAAAGAAGACTTGAGAGTAAACGAAGCTGCTTTAAATAAGCTTGCGCAAAAATACGTTGGCAGGGCTATCACCATGGCAGACTTAAACAAAGCCGTAGGCGAAGTGACCATGTATTGCCGTACTCACGGCTATCCTGCTGCAGCAGCCTATCTGCCCAGCCAGTCTAGCGGGGAAGGCGCCCTGGTGATTAAAATATTGCCGGGCCGCTATGGCAATATTAACCTGGAAAACCAGAGCGGTATCAAGGACGCACAAGCTCAGAGTTATCTTAGAGGCCTGAAAGCAGGCGACATCATTACCGGTACCAAGCTGGAAACAGCATTGTATAAGCTTAGTGACTTGGGCGGTGTGCAGGCTACAGGACTATTAAGCCCCGGTGCTCAAATCGGTACCAGTGATGTAACTGTAAAACTAGCCAAGGGTAAGAAGAACGTGGCCATTGTCTACGCTGAGAACTATGGCAGCAAGTCAAGCGGCCGCTATCGTTACGGTGTGCAGGATACGGTAAACAACTTAACCGGCAGAGGGGATAAGATGAGCTTAGGTGCTCTGATTTCCAATCATGATCTGCGCAACTATGCCATAAATTATGAAACACCGACCGGACCTAGCGGCACCATGGTAGGCATCGGCTACAGCCACATGAACTATGAGCTGGGCGGCATCTTCAGCAACCTGGGAGCCAAGGGCAAGGCAGATACTTATAGCCTATATGGCAAGACACCTTTTTATGTAACTACGGAACGCAGTCTCTATGCCAACTATGGTTACAACTACCGTAAGCTGAAGGATGACCTAGATTTCTTTAGCCAAAGTTCCAAGAAGCATTCTCACTCCATCTTTGTGGGAGTAAGCGGTCATAACAGGAATGGCAAGGCCCTGGTGCAGTATGACCTGACCGGCTATCAAGGCAAGCTGGGACTGGATTCTGACTATGCCAGACTGATAGATACCATTGCTGACGTGGAAGGCTCCTATACCAAGGGAGTGCTGAACTTTAAATACGTACAACGCTTTGATAATCGTTGGGACCTCTTGGTAAAGGGACAGGGCCAAGTAGCAAGCCGCAACCTGGACAGCTCTGAAGATATTTACTTAGGCGGTGCCAATGCCATCAGGGCTTATCCTCAGGGCGAGGCCAGCGGTGACCAGGGCGTGGTAGGCACAGCTGAGCTGCGTTACAAGACCGGCGTGCAGGGCTTAGTTCTCAGCACTTACTTGGATGCAGGCCACGTGCAACTGAGCAAAGATGGCAGCAGCGGCAGCGAGACTTTGAAGGGTTATGGTTTTGCGGTAAGCTACACCAGACCTGATGATTGGTTTGCCCGTCTAGACTATGCCCGTCGCATCGGTGACGATAGCAAGATGAGTAATGATGCCCAGGCCAAGGGGCGTTTGTGGTTCTTAGTAGGTAAGGTATTCTAGATAAAGCTATAAAGAGCCTTTCCTCTTTATTAAATATTGCTAACGAAGAGGAGAGGCTTTTCTCGTAATAAAAAGTTTATACATCTGCTACCTTCCCAACTGTTTTTAGATTGCCAAGCACTGAGAACGGTAATCTTGTAATAAAGCTTACATACTAAATGAAATGTGGTTCTCCATTTGCAAATAATTTTGCTAAAAAGTCTGCTATTTGGTAATATAAACTAAAGAAGCAAAGTGAATATTTTAGAAATAAACCAAACAGAACTTACAGCAGGCTCTCCCGAGCATATGGTAATATGATTTGTGTAAAATCACTATCACTATACGACTGGACGAGGGCCTGTTTTTTTATAGCTGTTTTAGTGATGAAATTCACCTTTTGGATAATAGGCAAAACGGCAAGCAAAGTATACAATTTACTTACAATGGAGATGATATAGACTGACGTAAAGTGCAGTAAAGTAAAGATAGTGGTTTATGTTTTGCCGGTGCAGGATATGGGGCGTACGAATACGGCATAGAAAACTAATTTTGTTATTTTATAATTTTGAAAGCGGGGGAAGGTATGATGATGAAGATGAAAAAAAGTACTAATCGCAAGTTCTTGACGACGGCAGTTATGTGTAGCTTGCTGGCTATGGGCAGCAGCAGTGCCTGGGCGGCTACACCCAAAACAACTACCACCACTGTCACTAGCGGCAATACAGTGGATACACCTTACAGCGCCATCACTGTTACCAACGGAGGGGCTGCTATCTCGTCAAGTGATCCCGGGTTTACGGTTTATCTCACGAATGGTGCGACAGTTAGTACCAAAGCCACCCAAGGAGGCATTGTTAATAATTCAGCTGGTACCACACTGACGGTCCAAGGCAACATGCAGCTGGATGTTGCCTTGGATGCCGGCAGTGCTAGAAAAAATACCAACGGTATTATGGTAGAGGCTTCCGGGGCTGCCTCTACCATTACTGTAGATCAGGTAACGGCAACCATTACCGCCAATGGCTACAATGCTGCTTTTGGTGGCTATAGTGGAGGCATCCTAAACGCAGCCGGTGGCAGTTGGACTGTCACGAGTACCGGCGGTACGATTACCAGTGCAAATGCTTCTGTTAAAAATAGTGCCTTTGGTTTTGCTGTCAGCAATAAAGGAAAACTCAACTTGACTGACAAGGCTACGCTGAACATCACGGCTACGGGGGCCAAGACTAGCGACAGCGGTACTGTGGCTGTGGCTAATGCCGACGCTCGCGGTATCGCCAACAGTAATATCACAACGGCCAAGGATTTGGATATCACGGTTAAGAGCACAACGGGGCCGGTTGCAGCGGATGGCACGAATAATGTTGACATCAGCGCTTTAGCCTTTGGTCTCTGGCAATTTTTTTTACCCTCATCTCCCATTACTCTTAGTGCCGGTCAAGTCACAGCGAACCTGACAGCTGCTGCCGGTACTATTAGTAATGCGGGATCTGGTAGTTATGTAGCCACTGCTACCATCAGCGGGGTTGCTAATGGTAGCAGCATAGTTGGCGGTACAGTAGCTATGACACTGGACAGTTTGCAAATTAACGGCACGGCTATGGGCGGCACGGCTACCGGTGGCGTCGCAACTAGTGATGCTCATGCTGAAGCCTATGGCATCCAAAACGAATCCATTTTTGCCGACAATGTCACGGTTGATGTGAAAGGCGCAGTGGTAGCTAATCTTACGGCCACCGGCGGCGTGGCCAATAGTGATGCCCATGCTGAGGCTTATGGCATTAAAAATTACGCCTTAACAGGCACTGCCGGCATTAGCGCCGGCAGCCTGGATTTGACTGTGACGGCTAACAATGGTAAAGCAACATCGCCAACTGGACGATTCGACACCAAGGCGATAGGCCTTGATAATTCCATAAGTGATGGCACAGGTACGGCTCAGGTCACCGTGACGGGATTGACCACGATTAATGCTACGGCCAAGGCTACAGACACCAGCTTGGCAAACAGTCTAACTGCCAACGGTCTGAAAAACAAGGGTGGCACCCTGGATGTACAGGATGTGGCGGCTACGGTCAGCGCTTTGGATGGTAATACAGATACCCATGCAACCGGTATATACAATTACGGTACCGTGACCGCTAAAACATTGAATATGACCGTTACTGCTACCGGCAGCCAGATACCACTTGACAACAGCTCGTATTCGAACGATACCATGGCCTATGGCATCACGAATGAGAGTGGTTCTTTAACCGCTACTGGCGCCACTTTGACTGTGACAGCTAACGGTGGCGGATCTGGCGACAATGGTTCTTCTAATGTAATGGCCTGCGGAGTTAGTTCTGGTGGCGATGATACAACAGTCATGACCTTAAATGGCCCGCTCAACCTGAAGGTGACGGCTAACGGCGGCACGACAAGCGCAACAGGTTATCTGAGTGCAGAGGCTTATGGCATCTCCACTTTCGGGGAGGCTGCCTTAAAATTACAGGATGTCAGCGGCACGGTTACAGCAAATATCAATGTTACCGGCGCCTCCTCGTACAACTATGTTCTAGCTGATGGCTTCGTTAGCTATAGTGACATAACCGTGGCAGATGTGGATTTGACGGTGAACGCAGCCAATAAGTTAGCCGCTAACGATAATGGTATCGAAGCTTTTGGTTTAGATGCCGAAGATGGCAGCAAAATTCAGGTAAACGGTAAGGCACTGATTAAAACAGGCGTTACCACCAGCGGTTCAGACCGGGAATATTTTAAAGCTAATTCATTGCTTGCTTCTGGCGATGAGAGCACGCTCAATGTTGGCACGGACGGCGCCCAGTCTTTGGGTAAGCAGGTCCAATTAGAAGGCGATGTGCAGGTGTATAACGGTGGCGTGATTAATCTGACACTGGATGGGCCTGAGAGTTATCTGCAAGGCAATGTACAAACCACAGCTACCTCTACCAATACCGGAAATACTTATACTGCAGGAACTGTGAATATGACGGTGACGGGTGGCGCTACCTGGAAACCGGTATATGATAACCGCTATGGCAGTCTGAATAAAGTGGAAGCGACTGATATAGATAGTGGAACAACCTCTACCTACGATACCAAGGCTCAATCCTACGCTTTCGCCAACAACAGCATCGGTACGTTAACCTTGAGCAACGGCGGCAAGGTGGACCTGACTTGGGATAACGCTACACGCGACCCGGCTGCAGCAGGGCGCACCCTGACTATTGGCACACTGAGCGGTGATGGCGGCATCTTTAAAGTCAACACGAATTTAGCTAAGAACGTGGCTGATGAAATAACCATCACTAATAATACGGCCACGAACCTGGGCATCGACGTGGCGTATGATCCTGCCTTGACGGCAAGCGGTCTTGATAACAACAGCAATATTAGTGGTAATGCTAAGGTGCTTACCATTAGTTCAGGTACGACACCCACCGTAACGGGAGTAAGCGATTCCTATAATACTTATGATTACACACCGACCATTACCAACAATGGTGATGGTACTTATTCTGTGACTAAGCTGACCATTACCAATAAGACTCCGACTGAACCGACCAATCCGACCGACAATTCTACTACTCCGACCAAGACAACCGTTACTTCACCTTCCAGTCCTATGAGAGATGCACGTCATCAGCGTATGGCTCTGCACAATCTGTGGGTGAACGGCGAGCTGAATAACATGGAGAAACGCCTGGGCGACCTCCGTGCTGTAGAGCCTGCTGAGTCAGGTATCTGGGCAAGATATGAGTACAACAAGCTGGAAAAAGGTAGCAATGCTAATTTGAAATACAACTACTTCCAGCTAGGTTATGATAAAGATTTCAAGGGCGACACTGGCAACTTCTACCGCGGCGTAGCTTTCAGCTATGGCAAAGGCGATGGTTCCTACGAAGTAGGTACAGGTGACCTTAAAGAAGGAGCTATGACCTTGTACCAGACCTGGGTAGGCAAGAGCGGCAACTACTACGATATTGTTGCTAAGGCAGGTAAGCTGCTGAATGACTACAATGCAGTTAATACAGCTAATCCCTATACCTCTGACTATCATTCCTGGGCATACAGTATCGGCGGCGAAGTAGGCAAGAGATTTAAGAAGGATAACGGCTTCTTCGTAGAACCACAATTCGAATTTACGCTAGGCCGCATTACTGGTGCTGATTACACAACCAGTACTGGCATGAAGGTCAATGTGGATGCTCAGAACTCTGCTGTTGCCAGAATTGGTGTAGCTGTTGGTAAGGAAAGCAAAAACGTAGGCAGCTATTATGCTAAAGCTTCTTACTTCCACGATTTTGGTGGTGGCCTAAATCTCACTGCTTCTGATAGCACTACCAATCCGTTCAGCTATAGCGAGGACAGTGCCAAGAACTGGTGCATCTTCACGCTGGGCGGCGCAGTGAAAGCCAGCAAGAACTGCAACGTGTTCGGCGAGCTCAGTAAGTACACCGGTGAATTATCCAACAACATCCAAGTTAATGTTGGTGCTCGTTGGAGCTTCTAATTTAGTTTCTCCCCTTGGGCAACTATATTTCTTCTCCTTTTGGTTGCCCAGCTAAATGAACCCGTCCCTATTGTGTGGGGGACGGGTTTATTTTACAAGTTTACACTTTTAAATAATTGCTCATTATACCTTTCTATCGAGCAATTGTATCAATTTGCCCTGTTAGGTACATTTAGTAAAGAACGTTTAGAGACGGCGGATACTGCGTCATAACTTCAAAAGAGAGCTGTGGACATACGAAAGCTGTATAGTCCACAACTCTCTTTTTTGTTATTCCTTGTCTCCACCGCCTCTAAACGTTCTTTTGCTTACGATACGACGCCTAGCCTCTGCTGCCTTCCCAACTGTTTTTAGATTGCTAAAAAAATAGAGCTGTGGACATACGAAAGCTGTATAGTTCCCAGCTCTCTTTTTTGTTATTCCTTGTCTCCACCGCCTCTAAACGTTCTTTTGCTTACGATACGACGCCTAGCCTCTGCTACCTTCCCGGCTGTTTTTGGTTTGCTAAAAATAGTGATTTCGGTGAGATATGATAGCTGATGCCTTAGTCGGTAAGATTGACATGATCATAACCAAGTCATGCTCCAGGTTTGCCAGGAATACTGTTACAACACTTAGCACTATCAGAGAGCTGAAGGACAAAGGTGTGGACGTATATTTTGAAAAGGAAAATATTCACTCTACTGATTCCAAGGGTGAGTTGCTCTTAACAATCATGAGCAGCCTTGCCCAGGACGAGAGTCGTAACATTTCTGAGAATGTTAAATGGGGACATAGGCAGAGGTTCAGCGAAGGAAAAGTGTACTTGCATTATAAGAATTTTTTGGGATATGAAAAAGGTCCTAATGGCAGGCCACAGATAGTAGAGAAAGAAGCCAAGATTATTAGGCTGATTTATGATATGTACTTGAAAGGTTGCACTACTGGATATATTGCTAAATATTTAACACAAGCTGGGTACAAGACTGCTACCGGCAAGGACAAGTGGGGTGATGCTGTCATTAAGAGTATTTTAAGCAATGAAAAGTACTATGGCGCTTGTCTAAGCCAGAAAACCTATGTGGCAGATTTTCTTACAAAAAAGAAAATGAAAAACAGAGGAGAGCTTCAGCAATATTACGTAGAAAAGAGCCATCCTGCTATTGTCAGCAAAGAGATTTTTGACTTAGCACAGGAAAAAATAGCTCATACCAAAGGCAATATCAACTATGTGAACTTTCTGTCCGGAAAGCTCTATTGTGCGGAGTGCGGCAGTGCTTTTGGAGTTAAAGTGTGGCACTCCACAGATAAATACAAGCGTGTAATATGGCGTTGCAATAAGAAATACGGTAAGAAAGCAGAAAAGTGTCATACGCCACATATTACGGAAGAGGATGTTAAGAAGAGCTTTATTGCTTTGCTGAATAAGCTCTTTGTCAACAGGAAAGAAATTATAGAGGCTGGGCAGTTAGCATTAGAGGTAATGCGCAATACCGAAAAACTAGATAAGACCATAACAGAGCAGAAAGAAAGGATCAAACGTTGCGAAGAAGGGCTAGAGCTGCTTATAGATCATGCTGCTAAGGGAAAGATAGCAGGGGAAGAATACGAAGCAGAACTTAAAACACGTCAAAAGGAATATGAGCAGCTTATTGAGAAACTTAAAAATCTGGAAGCTGACAAGTCAAGCAAGAAAGATAGAGTTATACGGCTGCAAGCATATTTAGACAGCATGGGTAAAATTCCACCCATCGCCATTGAGTTTGATGAAGAAATATGGGCGGCCTTGGTGGATAAGGTCTATGTACAGGAGAATGGAAGCTTGGAATATCTGTTGTATGATGGAAATAGGTACAGGTAAATAGGGTAAAATAGAGCTCCTCTTTGGCAGAAGTAAAAGTCTGCTAAGGAGGAGCTTTTTTTGTTAAGTATAACTAAAACCGCTTTTAAACAAGGCCTTTTATGACCACTTTTGTCAAAAAACGACCACTTTTGCAGAGAAATGGTTTTTCTTTGCTTTTTTTTGTTAAAATGGCATCAAAAGTTTATCTATATTAATAAAGGAGAGAAATCATGAACACACACAAACCGGTAGGTAAATTTTTGGCGGCAGCAGTTTTATGCTCGCTCTTTACGGCTAGCCCAGTGTGGGCGACATCAGCTACCAGCACGGTAGAGAAAAGCAATACGCAAGAAGATCCTTATAGCTCTATTAAAGTTGAAGTGAATGGGAATGAAGCATATGGTATTCTGAGGTCGGACAAAAGTGCAAATGATTTAATTGTCTATGTAAGTGGCGATAGTGTTTTAACTATAAAAGACACTGGACCTGCGACATCAGATGCATCTGCTACTGCTTATGGCGTGACGAATATAAATTTCAACACATCTGGACAGGTGCTTATTCATGGTATCCTAAGCAACGTAAGCGTGACTGCGCAGGCAGGGACAGTAGATAATAGTTCGACAGAAAAAGTGAGCACAGATGCCAAGGCGATAGCTTATGGAATATACCGTTTTAATAGCAATGTGACTACAGATAAAATAGGCAATCTTCAGGTAGAAGCGACAGGCGGAACTGCCAAGGGAGGAAAAAACGAAAAGCATGAGGGACATGATATGGTCCATGCTGAAGCTGAGGCTTATGGGTTTAGGAATGACAGCAGGACAGGAACTATGACAATAAGAGATGTAGAAAAACTTACGGTAACTGCTACCGGCGGTAGCTCTCAAGGGGGCTCCACTCTTGACGGTGTTAAAAATTTGGCTTATGCATATGCTTATGGAATATATAATAATGGTACTATGAAAACAGGCAATATAAATAGCCTGCAGATAACGGCTACAGGCGGAACGTCTGAATCTAGTGATGTTGTGGATACGTCTGCTGATGTGTACAGCTATGCCAATGCCTATGGCATATATAATGGAAAGGGCAATCTTACGGTAGGAGATTTGCAGGGAGCAGTAATTTCTGCCCAAGGTGGTACGAGTATTGCTAAAAAAAGTAATGTGACTGGTGATGCTACGGCTAGAGCCTATGGGATTTTCTCGTCTGGCGGTACGGTTAACGTGACAGGTAATGTGAATATAAAAACCAGCGCTACGCCCGGAACGGAAACTGATAGCACTGGAGCAACTAGTCCTGCCAAGTTTGGAGCGTACAGCTTGTATGCTGACCAAGGCGCTATAATCAACGTAGGTGTAAATACCAGTGAAGGTTATCCTAATGCTAATAATAAGACGGTGCAGTTAGAAGGAGATATTTCAGCGCAGAAAAATGGTACAAATAATGTTATCTTAAGTGGCAGTACCTCGTCTTTGCAGGGTAATATTCTTGATAAAGATGGTACCGGCACTATCAATATTACCTTTACCAAGGGTGCTACCTGGCATCCGGTATTTGATAACCGTTATGGCAGCTTTATCAAGGACGGTGATACTACTACTTACAAAGCCAGCAATACAGTGAACGACATTTCTACCACAGCTAATCTTACCTTGAGTGACAAGGCCATTATTGATCTGACCTGGGATAAAGTTACTCGTGATCCGGCCACGGCAGCTCGTACTATGACGTTAGCCAATTTGTCCGGTGCGGATGGTGTATTGGTAGTAAATACCAATCTGGCACAGAGCGTAGCCGACCAGTTCATTATCACCAATAATTCTGCTACCAGCCTGGGCATTGATGTAAAATACGATCCTACCTTGGCGGCAAGCGGCCTCAATAATAATAGTTATATTGGCGGCAATGCCAAGGTACTTACTGTTAGTGCAGGCACTACACCTACGGTGACGGGAGTGAGCGATTCCTATAATACCTACGATTACACACCTACTATTACAGACAATGGTGATAAGACTTGGTCCGTGACTAAGCTGACCATTACCAACGTTCCGGTTGATACTTCTATCTACAATGAGGGGGAAACCTATACTCCTGCCTTTACGGATGGTACGGCTGCAGCTGGCACGACAGTAGAGCTGAATGGTGGTTCCGTAAATGTTGGCACAGGCAGTGATACTCGTGATCCTGCCAGTGAGAAGCATACCCTGACTATTGATAATCTGACCGGTACGGGAGGTACATTTAAAGTTCATACTAATTTGGCTAATAATACCGGTGATGAGATTATCTTAGGCGGCGTCTCCACGGCAACTACGGCTGCCATTGACGTGACTTATGATCCTGCTCTGGCTGCCAGCGGTTTAGACAATAATAGTAACATTAGTGGCAATGCAGTAGTACTGACAGATAACTCAGGGAAAATGGCTACGGTGACGGGAGTAAGCGATTCCTACAATACTTATGATTACACACCTACTATTACCAACAATGGTGATAAGACCTGGTCTGTTACTAAGCTGACCATTACCAATAAGACTCCGGTTGAGCCTACTAATCCGACTAATCCAGCAGAGCCGACCAACCCGACCGACAATCCTACTACTCCGACTAAGACGAACATTACTTCACCTTCCCGTCCCATGAGAGACGCACGCCATCAACGTATGGCCCTGCACAATCTGTGGGTGAACGGCGAGCTGAATAACATGGAGAAACGTCTGGGTGATCTCCGTGCTGTAGAGCCTGCTGAGTCAGGTATCTGGGCAAGATATGAATATAACAAGTTGGAAAAGGGTAGCAATGCTAATCTGAAATACAACTATTTCCAACTTGGTTATGATAAAGACTTCAAGGGTGACACCGGAAACTTCTATCGCGGTGTAGCATTCAGCTATGGCAAGGGCGATGGTTCCTACGAAGTAGGTACAGGCGACCTGAAAGAAGGAGCTATGACCTTGTACCAGACCTGGGTAGGCAAGAGCGGCAACTATTACGATATTGTTGCCAAGGCAGGCAAGCTGCTGAATGACTACAATGCAGTTAACACAGCTAATCCCTATACATCAGATTATCATTCCTGGGCATACAGTATCGGCGGCGAAGTAGGCAAGAGATTTAAGAAAGACAACGGCTTCTTCGTAGAGCCACAATTCGAATTTACGCTGGGCAGAATTAATGGTGCTGACTATACCACTAGTACCGGCATGAATGTCAATGTAGATGCTCAGAACTCTGCTGTTGCCAGAATTGGCGTAGCTGTTGGTAAGGAAATTAAGAACGTAGGCAGCTACTATGCTAAAGCTTCTTACTTCCACGATTTTGGTGGTGGCCTAAATCTCACTGCTTCTGATAGCACTACCAATCCATTCAGCTATGGCGAAGACAACGCCAAGAACTGGTGCATCTTCACTCTGGGCGGTGCTATGAAAGCCAGCAAGAACTGCAACGTCTATGGTGAGCTTAGTAAGTACACCGGTGAATTGTCCAACAATATCCAAGTAAATGTTGGTGTTCGCTGGAGCTTCTAATTATTTTTAGTTGCTTAAAATGTAAGCCCCGCTTCTCTTTGTGGGGAACGGATCTTTTCTTTGCTCAAAACTTACAGGTATTGACCATGGTTAGATTGGCGCTTAATTACGCCGTTTAGCCATGGTCAATTCTTATGCTCAAAATGATAGTGCGTTTAGAGGAGGTCTTACTTATGATTTATGGTTATGCAAAGGTTAGTACTAAGACACAGCTAAAGGGTAATAGCCTAGAGGAGCAAACAGAAATATTGTCAGCTAACGGCTGTCAGCAAATAATAGCTAAGCAATACACAGGTACCACTACTGACCGCCCTAAGTTCCATTAGCTCATAGATAATTTGCAGCTAGGTGACACTTTGATGGTAACAAAGCTAGAACGTTTTGCTCGTAACGGCACTGAGGGCATAGTGCTGGTGAGGCAGCTCTTTAAGAGGCAAGTAAAAATGCATGTCCTAAATGTCGGACTACTTGAAGACACTGCTATGGGCAATTTCTTCATTACGACTCTCCTGGCTGTAGCAGAGCTTGAGCGTAACATGATTATGGAACGCACTCAGTCAGGCAAAGCCATGACTAAGACTAAAGCAGGTTTTATCGAAGGTAGACCACGGTTGGATGCGGATAGGGTGACTCATGCTATGGGACTGCTCAAGGCTGGGTATAGTTATAAAGAGGTGAGCAAGTAAAGTGGGGCAGATAGGAAAGACATTTGTTCTATAGCTTAGTAGCTGTTTTTTATTAAAGTCTAATTTTTTGTTTTGATATTTTGTTTAGTAGTATATTCATACTCGAAACATTTTTGTAAGACCGAATAGAGCGTTTTAGGATTGATAGGTTTTGTAAGGTAATAATTCATTCCGGCAGCCAGGGCTTTTTCTATATCTTCTTCAAAAGCATTGGCACTCAAAGCTATAATGGGAATGCTTTTACTGCCTGCTTTTGTGTTGCTACGAATAATTTTAGTGGCTTGTAAACCATCCATTTTAGGCATCCGTATATCCATCAGAATAACATCAAAATAGTTAGCAGGTGCTGAAGAAAAAGCATCTACTGCAGCAAGGCCATTATCAGCTACTGTTATCTGAATACCTTTACTTTCAAGTAATTTTTTTGCGATTTCTGCGTTTAATGGCTGATCTTCTACTAAGAGGACTCTCTTTCCAGTAAAGTTGTATTGTGCTTGGTTGATATTTTCGTGTTGCAGTAGCGAAGGAGACGCAACTTTGAGTAAAGTGGTCATCAGCAATGTTTTAGATAGTGGCTTAGTGACAAGTATGTTAACACCTGCTTTTTTGGCTTCATGCTCAATTTCTGCCCATTCATAAGCCGTAATGATAATGATAGTTACAGACGGGCCAACGATTTTTCTAATTCGTTTGGTTGTTTCAATGCCATCCATATTTGGCATTTTCCAATCTATAAGAATGGCATCATATGGACTTGCCTGCAACATTCTATTTTTAACCTTTTTTATTGCTTCTGCACCGCTTGTGGCCCAATCAGCAGGTACTCCCATGCTTTCTAATAAACGTGTTGTTTCAGAACAAATTATTTTATCGTCGTCCACTACAAGGGTATCTATGTTTTGCAAAGAAGCAAAATCAGCTTGCTTTTTCTGTATTTTACTTTTGCAAATTTGTAATGGGATTTTAATATAAAATTCTGTTCCTACATTTACGGTACTGTGCACTCCTATGGAGCCACCCATAATCTCAACAAGATTTTTGCAAATGGTCAGACCAAGGCCGGTTCCTATATAAGCAGAACTTGAACTATTTTCACCCTGTTCAAAAGGTTGAAACATTACTTTTTGGAATTTTTCGCTGATTCCTATGCCAGTATCTTTTACAACAAATTTTAAAAACGTAATATTGCCGGGGCGATAGAGTTGACTGACAGAAAGATTAACCTTTCCTCCAGCAGGGGTAAATTTAATAGCATTACCTAATAAATTAATTATAATTTGTTTGATCTTCATCATGTCACCTATGAAGGTGTCGTTAATGTCTCCTTGCAAGATTACGTCATAATCAAGTTTTTTGGAGCAAGCCTGCTCATAAATGACAATATTAATTTCTTCAAGTAATGCCTGTAAAGAAAACTCTTCTTGGCGGACATTAACTTTACCGCTTTCAATGCGACTCATATCAAGAATATCATTAATAAGAGCTAGCAAATAATTGGCGGATATACTTGTCTTATTAAGGCAGTCTTTTACCAGGTCAAAGTTATTAATGTTTTCTAAGGCAAGGGCATTCAGCCCTATGATACCGTTCATAGGTGTACGAATTTCATGACTCATCTTGGAGAGAAAATTAGTTTTAGCATTGTTAGCTTGTTCTGCGTGTTTAAGAGCAGATATTAAAAGTTCCTGCTGTATTATCTGTTTTTGCATAGCAGAAGTAACATCGCTACGTGTTATAATGAGTAGACTTTGTCCTTCGTCTAACCAGAAATATTGAATTCTTTTGTAGCAAGGCTTATTATCTTTGTCTTTTAGCTTATACATAGATGAAAATTTTTTTTCTTTTTTTAGATTTTCAATTATAACAGATGGTTGTAAATCATGAATACTGCGCTCAACATCTTTTACGTCAATTAGTTGTGTGTTGTAAGTTTTAATCATGGCACAGAAATCACTGCCATGAGATGGTGGCAAATAGTCCTTGCCGCCCTGCCCTGAATATAAAGAATATTCGGATTTTAAAATATTCACAAGCATAATATAATCATGTTCTACCGTGGCTACGGTCTGGACGATATTTTCAGTGGTCTTTTTCCTGTCAATATTGGTGGTGTAAATAAACGCTTTTATATCGCTATGTAACATTTCTTTGAATAGCTTAATGTATATATTTACCCAGATTATTCTATTGTCGTTCAGGATGCGACGATAATTAAAGCTGTGTAAAAGCTGTCCGCGTGTAAACTCACTTATTATGTATTTTGCATCAAGATTTTTCTGTATTAAAAGGCGATCTTCGTTGCTGTAAGCTGTAAGAGCCAGCTCGGAAATAGCTTTATCATAGCTGATATTGGCAGAAGCATGAGCTTTTGCAATTTTTAATGCCTTGTAACTTTCCACTTTGTTTTGTGTTATGTTACAGCATACTTTTGCTAGTAAGTTCTGATCGTTTAAAGAATTTTGATAAGCAAGTTCTTCTTCATACTGTTGCTGTGCAATGCGTTGTGCTGTAACATCTTCAGCAATGCCAACGGTTTTAAGTATGGAACCATCCTCGGCAAATACATTAATATAGGTTACACAATCGCACCAAGGTTCGTCATTCGTGGGCTGATACCATATGTCACCTGATACCGTGGGTACACCGTCAGCTACTTGATGTAGCAGGTTTCGTATGGTAAAAATACTCCTTGGATGAATAAATCCTAGGGCAATAATTGATTCAGGATAATCGGGTGTTCCCTTATAGGACATGGGACGTTTATGTTTTTTGCTACTAATAAGTGTTGCCATATGTGTTTTAATATCATAGGTCCACATGCTTAAATTAGAGTTTGCTAACAAAATATTAAAAATAGCATTGCGCTCAAAAAGTTCCTGCTGGGTGGCACTGTTCGGGATAATATTTTTGGTTACGTATTTCATGATTTTTCTCCTTCAATTTTGATTTTACGTTGACAAGTTTGTTTTTAAGTTTCTTTTTTTATGATATTTATAAATTCCAATACGCATTGTGACACATTGAGTGCCACAATTGGCGCAAAATTTACCGAAATCGACTAAACGATTTCGGTTTTATTGAATTGAAGCAAAAAACATTTCTAGAAATTTGTCAATAATAGCCATACAATCTTCCAAAGTATACACCCCCATTCCTTTAGACAAGGCAAGGTGAATTAACATACCAAAAAAACTTTGGCAAAAGACCACACTTTCTTGTGGACTAAAATTGGTAAAGTGTTTTATACTACCATCTTTGATTCCCTGCTCAAGAATATCTTGTAATGCCTTGGAGGAAGCAGTGAAGTTACCTACATAATTATTAATTACAGAATTAGTTTGACATTTGGAGTGACCTAAATAAAGTTCTCCTTCTGCCAACAAAGCAAAATAATCGCTATTTTCTAAGAAAATCGTTTTTACCGCATTAAGATAAGCTTTTAATGCTTCCAATCCTGAACAGTGGGGCTTTAAGTTTTTATAGTACAACTGACAACCATATTCATATTGGTAATCACCAAAAAACTTTAGGACTGCAATGACAAATTTTTCTTTACAATTAAAATAACGTAGTACTGAACGTCTGGAAATTCCGGACAAAGCAACAATATCATTAAGTTGAGTACCTTCTATTCCCTTCATTAAAAAACATTTAAGGCCACTTTCTAGTGTTTTTTGAATATTATCTTCCTTTAGTTGTTCATTAGGCATCTTTGAAAATCACCTTCCCACCAAAAGAATAAAGATAAATCACTCGTGTAGGAGAATCTTAATCAAAACGTGCAGCAATCTATTAATTTTTTTCATTATAGCATAAAAAATACCTGTACACAAATTTAAGAATTTTTTTATTTTTTAAATAAAAGCGTTATGAAATATTTTATGGTTAGTGTAACTTATTGTATAAAACCGCAAGAAAACTGTTTGTACTGGCTTTTTATTATGCCTTAACATCAATTTCCACATCGTATAATCTTCTTGTTTATTGGACAGGCTTATGAGCTTCTTTTGCATTTCTAGCAGCTTGGCATCAATGCTTTCTATAGAGCCTGCTTTGGATTTCCTTACAGTTAAGTCCATGTTGCTTTGTAGCTGAGCTATATAGGCTTCTCTGATACCTGGCGTTTCATTAGCTGTCTTTAAAACAATGTTCTGGCCTGAGTATATTTCCACACCGCAAAAAAGTATTACATAAACTAAGAAGGAAAATTGATGTTAGACGAATAAGACACTGTTACTGATATCACAATAAATGCTGAGAGTGCGTACAAATATTCTTTTTAGGAAACATTACTACTATCTGGCGTCTTTATAAAATTTGGCAAAAACGGATAGTTAAGTTGCCAGGATAGATGTTAGGGCTGCAAACTGGAAGTTGTAGGTGTGGTTTATTTATCACTTTTCTCCGTTCCCAGTGGTAAATACAACTTCCGATTTGTCGAGCATAGTTTGTTCATGCTCAAAACTTAAAAGTTTAGGCTATAAATTTACACCTTCCTAAAATTTTCAAGAATTGCTTTCTATTAAAAATAATACAAGCCTTAGACACAGTGCCACTGTGGTCTAGGGCTTTTGTTTTTTTCATTAACTTTTCTTTTTAGCATGGATAGTTTTAATTCCACAGATTTGCGTATATAAGTAATCTTTAAAAGTAGGAATGAATTCTATGAAGTTATAGGCAGGATCGCAAATTTTTAGCAGTT
>Ga0268360_1001713_pt1 | contig 20695 bp, 17 predicted proteins | sample BioMet11_FD_192465 | JGI IMG/M metagenome (GOLD analysis project Ga0268360, IMG submission 192465) | Sewage microbial communities from Oakland, California, United States - Biofuel 11 (Illumina Assembly) | ecosystem: Engineered > Wastewater > Sewage > Unclassified | place: USA: California... | reverse complement strand
TGCACGGCCGAGTGCTCGGGATTTCGGACGTGATTTCTTACGAGGGCGAGTCCGTGGCCGAACTGGAACAAGGCTTTCGGGATGCCCTGGAAAGCTACTTCCTGGGCTGCAAGGAAGTCGGCAAGGAACCCGAGAAACCGTTTTCCGGCAAGTTTACCGTGCGGGTTCCGGGCGGGCTTCACGCGGAAATAGCGCTTAAAGCCAGGCATTCCGGCAAGAGCCTGAATGCCTGGGTGATGGACGTGCTTGCCCAAGCCGCCCACGAGGCGCGGTAGGTTGCATTTCAAACTGAGAGCATGACCCCACAAAACAAGCCCTGGGCCATCCTCAAGGTCAGCCGAAAACAGTACGCAGCGGCGCGGCCCTGGAAAAATTCCGGTATGAGCCGGGAGCAGTTCGAGCAGATCCTTGCCGTCCTGCCCGAGGGATTCATTGACGCGATCCACTTGGAAGCCGACGCGGAGCGTTTGATTGCCGCCGCCTTCGGCGGGGGAGGAAACCGCGATGCATGACTATCCTGCGATCATCGAGTCCGGAGGACGCCACATCGCCAAAAAACCGGATTGCCCTATGGTCGACGGGAATCTACGAGTGCGTAGCAATCCTGAAAACGACTTTTTGGGGTATCTTGGCAGCTCTGGCGTAGCACACCGTGTTCTCTTGCTCTCTGGTCGTGGCGGCTCCCGATCTAGGGCATTCTCCAGCCGGTAACTTCGTTTTTGTCATTGGAGAAGGGATAACAAACGCCGTGTTTGACCTTCCACCCATCGCCCTGACAGCGCATGAGTCGTTGCAAATCACCCTGCGCAGCGAACTGATAGACCGCCTTGCCTTCTTTGCTGGCGGCCCATCTAGTCAGTTCCGGCAACTGCGCTATTTCCTTCGTGACGCCATCCTGAGCGTAGCGCCAGCCGGCATAGCCGCCGGCGGCGAAGAAGAGGAGGGCGGCGAGTAGGGACAGGCCGACCCACATCTTTGCCCGGTCCTGGGTGATCCTCGGTTCCTCGGTCAACTGCTGGCTGATCCGCTGTCCGGCGGCTTCGGCCTTTCTCGACGCTTCCTCCAAGGTTCTGATGCCCAAGCTCACGGACTGGAGTTCGGAGTGCAGGTGCTTAACGAGCTTGTCCATGGCGGCCACATCGTCCTGGTGAACGGCCACCACGTCGCGGATGTTCTCAAAGATTTCTTCAACGTCCTTGTTCACGGCTACACCCCCGCCGGCCACCACTTGGTGAACTTTTCCTTGTCAGCCAGATGGCACCACCATTTTTTGTGCTCGGCGTCCCATCTTGCGCCAAGCGTCTTGGCAGCGTCTTTTTCCTCAATCGGCACATTGAGATAAAATCTCTCAGCCGCTGACGCGTCCATATGGGGCATGGCACCCTCAGGCCTATGACCGTAATTTTCTGGTTTTGCTTCCTGGGACTTTGTCTTGCTTTCCGCCTTGGCCTTTGCGTCATCATCGAATTTTTTTCGACCAATAGCTTCAAAGGTTCCACGTTCGGCTTCGAGCTTTTTAAATCCGGCAACCAGGATACCGAGAATCACGTTGTCCGGCTGATTCTGCAAGCCGGCTTTCCAGACAAGTCCGCCAAGTTTCATCTTGACACTGGCCTCTTTTTTCCTAGCTTCTTTTCTGATCTTAGCGGCTTCCTCTGCCAGCTTGGCACGCTTCTGATCGATTTTTTTTAGCCGTTCCTCGGCCGTCAGCTTCGCTTTTTCAGCCATGTCGAAAGCCTCCTCAAAAATATGAGAAATGAATCCTAGACCTTAGAGATAATGTCAAGGAATAGATGAAAAAAACTTCCAAACGACAAACGGATGGCGTAAAGCTGGAGCCGAAAAATGAGGCTACACGCAATATATGTTTTGGCAGAGCAAAAACATTGCGCCCCACTTTCGTTGGGATAAGATGAAAAACAAAAAGGCGTTATAGCGGAATATGGCTTGCTGCTTCGCTGGCTGCTCTATCGTCGGTGTGTCCACTGGAACATCAGGCGTCGCCGTGGCCGCCTATATCGACCGCGACAGGTTCACACGCGACCTGACAGGCGAAACCTTTGACTTCCGAAATCACAAAACGGATGATCCTGTGCTGGCTCGTGGTTTCGAGCTTCCCCCAGGTTCACCAGCCTGGGACAGACAGCAGCTTTGGGATGCAGTGGACAAGTCGGAAATCGCCACAAAGCACCTATCCAGGACCGGCGAAGTCCGCCTTCGGTCTGGTGCCCAACTAGCCAAGCACTATGTCTTCGCCCTACCCAAAGACGCGCAGATCACCGACGCCCAGCGCATCGAAATGGCGCGACAGCACATCCAGGAACAATTCACGGAAAACGGCCTGGCCTGCCAGTGGGCGATCCACATGCAGGCGGGCAACCCGCATCTTCATGCCCTGGTGACCACCCGCCGCCTTGGGCGCGAAGGGTTCGACAAGCACAAGGCCACGGACTTGAATCCGGACTTTGCCCGGAAAAACGGCAAAGGGTTCGTCTCGACCCAGGATCGGATCAGCGAAAAATGGGAGGCGTTCCAAAATCGCTATTTCGAGGAACGTGGGCTGGACCTACGTGTTGATCCTCGCGGCGTCGTGTCCCAGCTCCACGAGGGCAAGGCCCGGCACATCGCGGCGTCGTGGAAGACGGCCGAGAACGAAGCCCGGCTTGACGACGCCCGGCAGACCGCGCTGGTGGAGCCGGAAACGGTTCTTGAAAAGCTGACCGCCCGGCAGTGCCTGTTCACGGAGCGGGAGCTCAACGCGGTGCTCAAAAAGGCCGGCCTGGAGGACATGGCCGAGCGCGAGGCAGCGAAGAAGCGGGTCTTGTCCTGTCCCGAGTGCGTGAAGCTCTATGACCAGGCAGGGCAGGAATCGGGCCTGTATACGTCCACGCATGTGCGGGTCGAGGAGCGGGCGATCCTGGAGCTTACGGACCGGAAGATGTGGGAGGCCGGCGGCCAGGTCTCGGAGCGGGCCAGGGAGCAAGCCCTTTCCCGCAAGACCCTGGACCCGGAGCAACAGGAAGCCTTTGACGTGATGACGGCGGCAAACCGCTTTTGCGTCATCCAGGGTCGGGCGGGGGCCGGCAAAAGCTACACCATGGGCGCGGCTCGGGACGCTTTCGAGGCCGACGGCTGGCGGGTGGTGGGCTTGGCGCCGACCAACACGGTCAGCCGGGACATGCACATGGACGGTTTCCAGGAGGCGTCCACGGTCCATGCGGAGCTTTTGCGCCAGGACAAGGCACGCACCAATCCGCGCAGCCGGGTCAAGGCTTGGGACCGCAAGACGGTTGTTTTCGTGGATGAGGCGGCCATGCTGGATAACAGGACCATGCATCGTCTGCTCCAGCAGGCGGACGTGTCCGGGGCGAAGGTGGTCATGATTGGCGATGACGCGCAGCTGGCCAGCATTCAGCGCGGGGGGATGTACACCGAGATTCGGCAGAAAACGGACCATGCCTTGATTTCGCTGGTTAGGCGGCAGAAGCAAGATTGGATGCGGCAGGCCAGCATGGATCTTGCCGACGGGAAGATCAAGGAGGCCATGGCGGCTTACCGGAAACATGAGTGCATTAAGGCATCGCGGGAGCCGATAGAGGCCTTATTGCAGGATTGGAAACGGGACGTCGCGCGGAATCCCGACGTGAACCGATTCATTTATGCTGGGATAAATACAGAAGTAAACCGTATAAACGACGCATGCAGCAAGACTATGCGCGAGATGGGAAAGGTGCGTGGCGGCATCACCTATGCTTGTGAGAAGGGGGAAAAGAAGTTTCAGCAGACGATAGGCGTTGGCGACAGGATTCAATTTAACGCCACGGCAAAGAGTATCGATAAAAATTTGATCAATGGAAATTTTGGAACTGTTCAGAAACAAAGTCAGGAGCAAATTGAAGTTAAGCTTGATAGCGGGGCAACGGTTTCTTTTAATCCCCGAGAGTACAAAGGATTTGCCCTTGGGTATGCCGGGACGGTCTACAAAGGGCAGGGTAAGACGCAGACAGACGTCTATGCTTTACATGGCGTGACCTGGAACAACCGAACGAGCTACGTTGGCGCAACCCGGCACAAGGGCGATTTCACGCTCTACGTGGACAGCGAGAAGGTCAAAAGCTTCGAGCAGCTAACCTGGAGCATGAGTCGGAGCCAGGAACGCGCCTCGACGCTTGACTACCTGGACGAGCGCCAGGCCAACCAGGTCAAAGAACGGAGGAGGGACCGGGATGGTCCGGCATTGACGTCGCCGGGGCGGTCGCGGGCAGAGGAGCCTTTCCTGGATGCCCCAAAGCCGGAGATCGATCCGGAGCGCCTCCGGACGGCTCGCGAGGCCAGGAAAAGGGAGGAACGTCTCGCCAGTCCGGAGAAGGCCCGAGAGCACATCCAAGCCAAGGCCAGGGAGTTACGCGAGAAGATCACAGCCAGGGACAAGCACAAGGCCGACATGGAGAAGATGCAGCTTGGAAGCCTGGATCATCGAGCGGCCGTGAAGAAGATGGCCAGGCTGGAAGGGAAGGAGCAGGAAGCGGACTTAGCTCTGAGGAAGTCTTGCAAGGAGCTTGCTGGGACGCTTGGCACGCAGGTCGTCAAGGCGGAAGTCTCCAAGGTTCTCAGTCGCGAAAAAGCCGGTGTTGTCATGCAGCAGTGTGGTCTGGAGAAATACCAGATCGATGATATGGGCTATAGCCGCTAATCTGTCCAACCTACCTGGGCTATCTCAAAGGCCTGACTGAAGTTTGAAATTTTGACTGAACAGCATGTCCGATTTTTCGCGACAACCCTACCCCTGTCTCGCGCCTACTTTCTATCGATAGCGCTATTCTTTTCAGAGATGATGCTAAAGCTGTGACCATTTTGTTTTAACATAAAAATATCCCGAGCAACTCCTTTTTTTTGTGAGGTAGCATTCTGTGTTGTGTATTTATATGCTACGCTTACTTCATATGTTTTGTCTCGATTATTGAAGCCTGTAGATATTCCCATAATTGTCATGGTGCGAACAGGCCAACGATTGGAAAAATAATCCAGATTTTTTTTTATAATCGTCTTGCCAACATTCCCTAGTTTGAAGAAATTTACTTTTTCAGCATAAAAATCCAGGACTGTATCGGATGCATTCAGGGATCGCGCCTTAAAAAAGTCTTCCATGAATCGCTCTATCTCTTCATGGCGCGAAACAGAACTTACAGCTGTATCGGAAGATGCTGCGGCAGGAGAGACGCTCTTGGGAGCCGCGACTACAGGGGCAATGATCGTGCCGTCGTCGCCAAGAAACACAAATGCTCCCCAAAAAAAAGGATTTGTATTTCCATACTGCTTGCGCGTAGCCTCCAGCATATCCAGGGCGGCTTGGCGCAGGGCAACAGAGGGATTTGCGGCATCGGATTGCATCTTGGTGTAGAAATCTTGCATGAGCTCGATCGTCTGCGCATCCGGTACCGGCCACATGCTCATGACTTGGCTTCTTGCCCCAGCCAGCGCAAACGCACGGCGCAGACCAAAAACGCCTTCGCCGGAGCGGATTTCACCAACACCACTTTCGCAGGCCGAAAGCACCACCAGACGGGTTCCCTCCAGATTAAGGCCCAACAATTTTTCCGCTGTTACCAGACCGTCGCCACTGGAAGCTGTTTCGGCCTTTACGGCTGTATTCGCGCCAGCCAGCGCGAGACCTGAACGCACGAGTGGATTTTCAAAGTGTTCCGCCTTGCCTCCCTGCGACGTTCTATCGGCGATTTTGCCGGACACGACGCGGGGCAATTGCTGGTCAGGCAGGAAGAAGCCATGAGTGGCCAGATGCAAGATCCCAGGAGCGGTGCGGCTTGTGAGGAGCTCCTCCACAGCTTCTTTGCCCGTAAAAAATTCCGAGTTTTCTTCGCCGAGAATCCGCCGTATGGCATCGACCTCCTGCTGCGTGTTCGGCAAAGGCCCAAAATACAGACCTCTCCGTTCCCGAGAAGACAGGCTGTCAACGGAACTGGCGGAACGCGTGAGATGCAGGTCCTTGAGAACATTCTGTTTCGTGTTCCCGTCCAGGTTGAAATCAGGGTTCCCGATGATAAGATTTTTACCGGCCTTGCCCCCCTTGTGGCCAAATCCCAGGACATCCCTACCTGCAGCCAGGTAGGTGAACGTGAAATCTTCAATGAGGTAACGTCCCCCTTCATCCTGCAGCACTTCAAATGGCAGCAGGTTGAGGGCGCCATCCGGCGAAAGGTACACATGCCGTGCCGCGCCAAGGGCCTGCCGCAAAGGGGAAAAAACCAACTTGTAAAGGGCGTTGCTCGCCTTGGACACGGCCGCGACGGTATCGGGGTCACGCGGGTCGGCTTCCGTAGGGTGGCTCAACGCCTGTCGCAATGCGGTTTGTGTTTTCTCGATGTCCTCCGCCACGCCGAGATCCACCATGACAAGTCCGGCCACATTCCTGGCCGGCAACACGAAGGCAAGATAGTGGGCCGGCGCTTTTTCGGTGGTCTGCGCTTTTTTGAGATCAAAGGACGGCAAGCCCGTCCGCGCAAACTCGACCATGGCTGACCCTTCGGGCAAAAGCCGGGCAATGGCCTCGGCCCGCACTTCCTTGGAGCTCATGCTGGGAACGGTGGACCGGTTTTTTGAGGCGAGTTCCTCTTCCAAAGCCTGCTGGCGCGCTTCCAGCCGCTCGAGTCTTTTTTGGTATTCTTCCTTGGACGTATCGTCCTTAGGGCCGGAGATGATCGTATAGGAAATATTGGCCCGAACCGCCCGGAGCTCGTCCAAGAGCTTTGCAAAATTCGGGTCCTTGGAGGAAAAAAGCACTTGTTGGAACTGTTTCTGGGTCTCCAACACAAGGCCTTTCCGGCGTAACCAGATATCAAAGCATTGCCGTACTGCGTCCTTGTCCGTCGTCAAATTTCTGTCAACCAGGCTCAAAAGTTCTTCCATGGCGTCATGTTGGCTCGCCAGGAAAGTCAGTTGCTGTTTTTCCGTCGTGAAGCCCATGATGCGGTCGATGAATTTATCCATCAGAGTCTGGGAGCGGAGCATCAATTCGAGAGCCGTTTTGGAATCGCCTCGCCGCGCGCTGAAGCGTCCTAAGGTTTGCAACGTCCCCGCCACGGTATCCGAATCTTTGCCAAGAATATTCTCTTTAATTTTAAGAGATTCTTTCAAATAGCGTTCAGCGCTTTCAATATCACCATCTCGCTCTTTTATTTCTGCAAGGTCCATCATGACCTCAGCTTCATAATGAGGTACTGGTATATCAACATTTTTCAATAACTTTAGTTCTTGTAAAAGGAGGGGCTCCGCTTGGTCATATTTTCCAAGCATCATATAGTATCGGGCATACCCCAATTGTGTAAGGATGGTTGCCAAATCATCCTCGCCGAGTATCCTCTTTTTAAAAGCGTAGGCTTTATCGAGATGTTTTTTTGCTACATCATAATCACCAAGGGATAACTCAGTCATAGCAAGGTTATGCAGTTCTCCAGCCCAGGCCTGTAAGTCAGGTTCAAAAGAATTTTCCTGCATGGTAATAATTTGTTGTAACAATTTTCTGGCCTGCTCAGGGTCCCCAATCGCGGTATAGATATTTGCCATGGCGGCCATATAGAGGGTTGCTTCAGGGGATTCCGAACCGTAGACTTCCGATGAGAACTGTAGAAGTGATTTATACAGTGGCAAGGACGCGTTATATTGCCACAGCATATCGTACATGCCAGCTAAAAGAACGATAATATCTTTATAACCCAAAAGATTATCGCCAAAGGCCTTCTCTCCATTGGCCATCGCCACCTTCAATTTTCCGATAGCCTGGGCATAATCCCCTTTTTCAACTAACTGACGCGCCTCTGTTTCCGCGCGGCCCATGATGTTGAGAGCCTGCGGCGTCCCTTCCGTTAATTTTTTTAAATTTTCCGTGGCGCCCTTATTGTTCGCGTCTAACCGGACCGCCTGCTGGAAATCCTCTTTTGCCTTGTCAAAAGCACCTTGATTAAAATAAATTGATCCGCGTATGCTATAATAATATGAATAATCAGGAATAATGGAAATGACCGTGTTCATATCCTCCACAGCGTGTGCGAAATCATTCTTTTCAGAAAGCACAATCGCGCGATCACGGTAAGCGTTAGCGAGATCTTTTTTCGTTGTAGCCCTGCCATGCTGCAACATAGAAATCAGCTTTGTATAATTTTTAATCGCATCATCATAGCGCTTCATCGTGTGGTTGATGTCGCCACAGAGATTCACAACTTGGGGTGAATTTGAGGCCACGCGCATCAAAAAATTCATGTCAGGTTTGGCTTTTTCAGGTGTCCCGATTTGATTATATGCTTTTGCCCGATTATAGTAACCGGTGAGAGCCGTAGGTCTCATTTTTATACACATCGAAAAGTCTTCAATCGCCTTTTCTAATTGCTTTGTATTCGCGAATTCCACCCCTCTTTCACAATATATTTCGCCGATGTCATATGAGGGAAATTGTTTGGAATTTATGCATTTTGTATAGAGTTGGATCTTTTTTCCCGGATCTTTTTCGACAGTCGCGTCTGAGCAAACCGAGGCAAATGCCGCGCCTTGCAGCAATAAATAGATGCCAAGCAAGGCAGATAAGCGGGTCGCGCCCGACATAAGCCCCCTCCTCCTCTGTAACGGTTCCATCCGGAGATTTTACGCCCATCGTTATCGGCATGCCGCGTAGGTCAGTTCCCGTGAACGCATGCCGATGCCCCGTCAAAAAAATCCCCACGTTGCCCCGGGCGTGCTTGACACCCGACTCGTCCGTCCGACAACAAGGGGCGTTAGTTGAGGAATTCTCCCACACCAGCCTCCATAGCGTGCAAAATTCGGGTTGCCGCCGGGTTCGTCCGGGAAGCCTGGGCAGCCTGCTGCATGGCCTCAAATTTCCATCCGTCGCGCCCCTGCAACCACGCGATGTACAGCAACTCCCGTATGTTCGCCGCAAGCTGGGTGGAAGCAATTTCAGCCGGCATGCCAGGCCGTTTCGACTGCGGCACAACGCATAGCTCGGCTGCGCCGCGCTGCGTCTTTCCGGTGACCTCCAGGCGATACGTTCCCGGAGAAAGTGCCACGCCGGCAAGGGTGGTCTCTTCCCGTTCCAAATCGGATTGCTGCGCGAGCAACGTAGATTGTCCGCCTTCCACGCGCGATAGCCGCACCCCATAGGGCCCTTCGCCGCCACGCCATGCCACCGCCAGATCCCGCTTCCCGTCGGCCAGCCATTGTTTATCCGGCCTTGTAGCGGACAAGATCAATGCATCGCTCCCGCGCGTGACGAGCGCCGCCAGTTTTACAGACTCTTTTTGGGGCAGTCGTTTTGCGAGCCAGTGCAACAAATTATCCATGAAGGACGGTGGTTGGCCACCCGCTTCGATGAGGCCATGCGTCGCGGCAGTGTCCTTGTCGATTTCAAGCGGGGCGCGGCCGTCAAACAAACCAACCTGCACCGTGGTCCCCGGATCGGTAACGACTACCCGATCTCCGGCATACAGCAGAAATCCCACTTCCGGGACACACGCCTCGCCGTTGCGGACCACTGTGACGGTTTTCGCCGGGCCACGCAGCGCGGCGATGATACCAGCGGGAATGGGGGCGGCCTCGCCCAGGGTCGGCATGCAACACCCAAGCAGGATGCACAAGGTAACAATAGCGGTGCGACTCATGGCAATCTCCAGGGTCCTTTGTTGTATTCTTCGCGTTTGTGCTCGAATTCATCAGCCATCTGGTGAAGTTGGACCGCCACGAGTGGCAAAGCGAAATCTAGCCATATCCCATGGCAAAAGACGGCAAGGCTTATGGGAACAAGGACAAATAGGATGCACGCACCAGAGATGACCATGCCCCAAAAGGAGCAAAATACCATAAAGCTGATGGACATGATGCAAATTAAAATGATTTCGATAGCCACCGTGATCCACCAGGACGGCTCATGTACGATACCGTATGTGAAAAGGGATCGGATGGAATTGAGAATGATCATGGCCCCGGGCATGACCCCGAGCGGTGTGTTATGAATGTCGAAACTCTCCGCGAAGCTGCCGCCAATAATGACGATCCTGTCGGAGAGGTGATTGCGGAGACGTTGTGCGCCATCCGGGCTGAACAGGATTTGCGAGGGGATGCACAAGAAAATTGGCTGGTCCCCATTGCGCGTTGCCACCATCGGTGAAGGCATGCCGAGTTTGATGGAATAGAGTATGCGATTTTCAAGGTTTTTTTCATGCAGGGGGAAGGTCAATGCGCCGAGGGAAATGCGGCGACCGTCGTCATCGTTGCCGACGTTTTCCGACGCATCCGCGGGTCCAATCTTTGCTAATTGCCCGCGAAGCGCCTCGTATGCATTCGAGTCGGCTTCCTCGCCAGGCATGAGCAGCGCATAGGTGAGGAGCTGGGCTGAAGGTAGGACTTGTGGTCCTTCTCTGGTGGTAAAGTATTCCATCATACGCCAGTAGCGGATGATTTGATCGTCATCCACATAAAACATGGGGGAGGCCCAATACAGCCCGGGGGTCCGGGATACGACATCGTCGAGAAAGCTGTCACGAAATTGCGGCAGGGCGTCACCGCGCGGCTCCCCTATGCACATGGACTTCATCAGAATTATCGGCGGCCGTTCCTTCTGGGGGATGCGCCCCAAGCTCGCCAGGTAATCCCGCAAGACGGCATCCTGGCGGGGGTCGGGGCTGGACCGCGTCAGATCGATATCCACGACGATAAGCCGGGCGCCTGCGGCCATGCTCCCACGTATCAGGCTGGCGAGCTTGTCCCGGGGCGTAAACAGCGGTTCTCCCCAGGCTTTGTACTGCGAAGCATCAATGTCTATAAATGCATATATTTTTTCATATATATCTTTACCAGCGCCTGAACCGGACTGCGTACCCGCGCTCATATCCATGGTCCAATCCATGGCCCATCGAATATGCCCCTGCATCCAGGGAGTGGTATGGCCAATATGCAAAAAAAACGATATTGCTAGGCCTATTCCAATATTTTTAAGGAGTAGCTGTTGCTCGTGTGAGAAAGAGTTCCATTTCCTTTTGATAGGCGCAGGGATGAATTTTCCTAGGAATCGGCAAAGCATAGCATATAAAGGATGCAGGAGATGCCATTCCTCTATACGGTCTGCCCAGCATCGAAATAAAGACAAGCGGATAATGGTATTAAATCGAAACACCATTGCGACCCTGTGGATACCTATGGCTCTTATTGTCTTTATGAAAAATAATATATATAAATGTTATCAATACACACAGAGCATCAAAAAGTAGGCAAAATATGCTTCAAATATTGGGGATATTTCTAATATATCGCTGATTCATGAATAGGTTTAAAGCACATAACTTTCTCCACAACCCCGGCCCACAGTTGTCTATAAAGCGGTTTGCTTTTTTCATTGAGAATTTGTTGCAGCATAGTACGGCAGTGTTCATCTGGCCCCCCTTCCATCAGGCAAAAAAATGTCCTCATCATTGCATTGTATACGTTTGCGTTCTGTAATTCATTTTCGTATACATCTTTATCTTGTTTTAAATATTTAGCAGGAACCCTGTCAATATATTCATTCTCCATTTTCTTATATGCAGCGGAAAGTTCTCCCTCTTTATCTGCCCTCCAAGAATTATTTTCAAAAACGATAAATCTTGGGAGAAGCAGAGCATCGCCAGGAGCAAATGCAACAAAGGTGTTGCCTTTACTTGCTTGAAACTGCAGCAATCTGTTATCAAATATCTTTATTGTCCCGTTTTTTTGGTTCTTAACATCATCTGGGATTCTTCCTTCATCTATAAGTGCATATATAATGTTATTTCCATTTTTTACAAAAACGACTTGTCCCCAGCAGCAGACCGCGCCTCCATTCCATAATTTAAAAATTAGAGCTGTCATGCCTTGAGATGGAAAATTATTTTCGATTTTTGCATCCGCAATATCTCCATCCAATGAGTATTCCTTGATAATATTTTTATCCTTATATGTCGCCGTCAACAAGCGCTGCCCTTCAAAAAAATCCCCTCCTTTTGTGGTTAATTTTACACCATAGAAAAACAAAGCGTTGTCTTTGATGAAAATTTCTGAATTTTTATTTGTCTTAATATAATCTTTTACACTTGTTGCAAACACAGTATTCTTGTTCATCATTATATTAATTAACAGTGCTGCTGTGAAAATAAAAAAAATCAGAACAGAATAAAGTGGGCTTTTTTTTGACTGCATTGGCGGTCCTCGGTTAGCTGTCTGTTGTAAGGTTCATTCCGTCCTGGCCTTTTTCAACTAAGGTGGTCCGTATGCCGTTTTGGAGGCCGAGTAACCGTCCCGACTATACGTCCATTGGGCAACAGCCGTCAAAAACCGTATGCGGTCACGACCCATTATTGAACCGGGGTCCGTCTCCGAGCACTTGACGCCCCCGTGCTGGTTTTGAATTCCCGCAGGTAAATGTGCTCTCCTTTCACAGAGCGCCACAGTCGCTCGATGAAGTGACCTTACCCCTCCGGGTACACGATAAAGGTCGTGGGATCCGGTGGCTAATGGCTGCGCCGACCAAGCCGAGCTCGGTGTGTCATGAGTGCATCTTGTGTGGTATGCTAGTGTAGCGTGTTACTCTCTTCCTCCGATGTTTCCATAACGTCCGTTCCGAGACATCCCTTGCTCAATCATCCCAGGCTCTTACTCTGAACGGACCGCCTTGAGGCGACCCGGGACACTCCAAACGTGCGCCCGGCGCATACGATGCGGCAGGTTCGTATGCAGGCCGCGCACGTTTCCACCTCCCCGCCGGCACGACCACGCGAGGATCTTCCCGGGGATCTTCCGGACCTGCGACACTCATTTTTTGTGAGTTGAGATCCCAACACCGCTTTTTAGCCGCAAAGGATCTGGCCAGCCTCGCGCGCCTGGTCAAAGAACCAGGTGCGGAACGTTGGTCCGGACGCGAGGAAGATTCGCGTCCGGACGCGCAAGAAATCCGAGAAGGGGGCGTTGCCCCCTTCTCGGGCTCTGCTCCACCAGGGAACTGCAAGCTCCGCCGAAGCGGGGCAAAAGATCATTCACTGATGGGCTTACTTGGTTTGGAGTTGACCCGATTTCGTGGACAGATAATCCTTTGAGAAGGAGAAGTTCACGATGTCGAAACGCCCCACGTAAGAGGGTGGATCACTCTTCATCGGAAAAGATTGTTTTAAAGTGGTAAAAAAAAATGGGCCAAGCACCCTTTTCTTGTTCACGGCAACGGGTCCGGGTCCACTAACCCAAGATGGCCGCCAGCAAGATCGAGTCTGCCAAGAAGCTGCTTGCCAGCGGTGTTCCCCCAAAGGACGTGGCCAAGAACCTCGGTGTGTCTATTCCGACGCTCTACCGCTGGGTGACGGCGCCCATACTGGCTTAACGTACTTTGCGATCCGTTTTCTGAGATGACCCCAGATAGATCGTTTCCTACCTCCTAAAGGGGCGTAAAATTAAAGCGCGGAGACAAAAAAATACCTTCAATTGAGCACTAAAAGCTCAAAGGCAATCTAACATCTCATTTAATTGACCCATTACTTTTACGGGCTGATAATTTTGATGGATTTATGGCGGACAGACAAAAACGACTTTTATCACTCATAGAACAAGCGACTTGAAAACAGCCTATACAGGTACCTTCCCAGAGGAAGATGTTGAGGCTGACGATGACACTATTGAAGCAGAAATGACCGTTATGACGGCATGAAAAGATAACTACAAATTTGGCAAACAATTGTTTTTTTTATCCATGGCCTCCAGCTAAAACGGCAATTCGTCGGTGTCTGCCGGGGTCTCCGGTTCTGGGAGTGCCCCGGCGGGCAAGGGAAGGCTCGTAACGACGAACAGGTTCAAAATGTCGTCCCGATCCATAAACATGATCTGGCTGCGCTTGGTGGCGTCAAGTTTGTTGCCAAGCCAGTTCCGCGCCGCCTTGGTGATCTCTCCACCCGCCACGATGAAAGCATGATCCACAAGGACGCGCTTGCCGATCTCGGGATCAAAGATTTCATGCCCGAGCATCATCAAAGCTTGATTATGTATTTCGGCAATGTTGGCGGTGGCCGCTTTACTCATCCCGGCGGCGTCAAGTTTTCCCTTCTTCACCTGTAGGCCAAAATAAAGAACGTGCTGCGTCGGGAGGGTGTAGCGCATCCAAATGTCTTTTCCGTATTCAAGGGCTTTGTCTTTATGCCCGGCAACGGAAACACGGTGAAAGCCAAGCTGGCGGAAGAGGGGCAACAAAATCTCTTGGATCAACTCGTCTTCGGACGCTCCGGCGAGATACGCTGATAGCTGTTCTCTTTTTTTCAGCTCTGCGGCTGAAAAGGGTCTGTGCGGATTAGGGGAGGGCCTTGCTATTTGGTTCGTCGCAACGTGGCGCAAATAGCATTGCCCGTCGTCGGCATAAAAAGCTTCGAATCCTTCGCGGACAAGTGCCGCATTCAAATTGGCTAAAGCACCCTCGCGCTCTGGTCCTTCGTTTGTTGCATCGCCTTGGTCCATAAGCATTCTAATAGCAAGCGAGAATGCTTCCGGCGGCGTGTTTGCGTTCGGCCAAGGCTCTGCCATAATTTTTTGAAGCGTGTCGGCGACCCAATAACTTCGAGTCGTTCCGTCATGCACATAGTCTGTTTCGCAATCCTGAAAAAATTCCGTTAGAAAGCTGCTGCTCCTGTAGCGAAAAAAAGCCCCATCACTCCCAGAATTGCCACATATCATCTCTGCAATCTGCGCAAGAGTACGTCTTTTGAAGGCCATAATACCAGCACCACCCTAATAATCGGAATATGCATCATATGGATCTAGTTTAACCCATACAAATTTGTCATTCCTAAAACCGACTTCCTTTATCTTGTTTGGCCTTCCATCATCACCAACACCAATTAACATAGAAATTTGCGCTTTAATTTCAACTTCGGTTTCACCGCTCACATCTCTAAACGGTACAGAAACCTTATCCTCGCTATCATAAATTGCGCTTTCCCAATCTGGGTGAGTATAAGACACATTGGCTTTGATAATTGCAGAACCAGTAACGAGAATTTCCTTCCCGCCTCCAACTGTGCCAAAGCTAACTAAGTCCATCAACTCCATATGAGTAATGTTTTGATCTTCAATTTCCGCATCCTCAATGTCAGACACCTGCAAACCCCAACCTCTCAATTCAGAGTCAAAGTTTTCAACAACCGCATCATGATTTTCTTCTAAAAAAGTTTCAACCTCTGGCTCGTGAATTTCTAACCCAAGCTCCTTAAAAAGCCCATCAATAGATTTGACCACAGATATATATTCTTCACTTTTTGACGGTCCATCAAAGTCACCATCTTTTGAGACAATGATTATTGGCAAATCTTTTGATGTTTCTTTTTTAATACATTCAAAAATAAAAGCGTCTGAAAATTGATCTTTTTTGCCCTCGCCAGAAAAGAACCCATTTTTATGGGTATAGCTCGAAAAGACTTCTGACGGCTTTATAGCATCAATCAAGAGCAACTTTGCGTTCACGCGCTCAAACATATACCCAACAGAAATGAAATATTTTTCAAACAGCAGCCGCCTTACCTCTTCTTTCGATATTTGTGGCAGCTCAACGCCAGTAGCATCTTTTACAGTGTCTCTAAAATGATCACGCCCTATTTCTTTTATAACGTTATAAGCATTTTCTGCATGCTTCTTTACTACCTCATCTTTAGTCAGATCAGTCGTAATTATTTCGACAAAACCTGACTCAACTAGATCAACTAATCTTTTAAAGATAGGGCCTCCAGGTGGTTTCCCTGCCTCAATTATAACGTTTGCATCCAAAAATGCTTTTATGGATTTCCTATTCATTCCCCTCCCATTGGCGAAGCTAAAAAATCCTCGAGTAAAAGCTCCGCCCTTTTAAAATGCCCCTCATCCATAAGCAAGCCGCTGTTCCGGCCACGTAGTTCCATCCTCATCGGGACGAACTGCAAGCCAAGCTCTTTTGTCTTTTTCCATATCGCCCTTCCCCGCTTCCTCGGCCCTCTCTCCCCGGCTCTCCGCCTGCCTGCGCTGCTCCTCCTCGCGCTTGGCCCCCTCGGCCCTAAACACGGAAAGGCGTTCTTAGGAGGTAGTGACCTAGGAAGTACTGCAATCCACCAATTCTGTATATAATTTTTGAGGTGAGTTAAAAAGCTGTGTCCTACTGTTCCTCCATAACTGGCGAGAGAAGCCTCCATGGGGTTGTCCATTGCATTCGGAAAAACCTTTTTTAGTTGTTTGTGTTCGTAAAGACACGCAAGTATTGAACAATAGTGCATTGTCAAATAAGATGTTGAATTTCGAATTATGCTGGTTCTATTACTCTTACTATGTATTTAAACATTTTTTAGCCGCGATCATATTGAAGAGGTTTTGGCGAAGTTCCAGTTGCCTCGTTGAACAACTAAATATTTTATGCCACTGAGTATGAGACTACAAGTTCTATCACGCAGGCGGAAATGTCATGGCGTGCGAGGTCTGCATACGAACCTGCCGCATCGTATGCGCGGGGCGCACGGAAGAGGGGTTCCTGGCGGCCTCGCTGCGGTCCGGTCAGGGTAAGGGCTTGAAATGGTTGGTTTGGGATGTCTCTAAAGGGGTATTATGGAAACTAGTTTTTTAGCGTAACACCGTCGAAAAATTATGCCATTATCGGGCGCGACCGCCCCAGGCCGCCGTGGGCTACCTGCCCACGGTCCTGAACTTTTGCAAATCCTATTCCCTGCCCTTCGACGCCTCCCTTTGGTCTGGCCAGGAATTCCCAACCATCACCTACCGAATCGCCCCAGAGCCGGAGGAAGAGCCCGAGATCACGGCCGAGCGCGAGGAAATCTTGAAAGCGATTTTCACCCCCTGGACGGAAGAACAAGAGCAAACAATCATTAAAGAAATCGAAGAAGTGATGGAGTTGGAACGCAAGTTCGCCCGAGCGGCGTAATCTCCCATCCCCCCTCTCCCCCGGCCCAATCTCGTCAGCCTAATCGGCAAAAAAAAGGCTTAATTTCGGGCAAAGCATATTGCCATCATTGGGAAAAAAATGCTAATCGCGAAGCATATTCGGACATGGAGGCGGGGAGATGGGGAAGGTTTTTGCGGTAGTCAATAACAAGGGCGGCGTCGGAAAGACCACGATCACACTGAACCTTGCCCATGCACTGGCAAACAAAGGTGTTTCCGTTTTGGTTGCCGACCTGGACAACCAGTGTAATGCCACTTCTAATTTTTTCCCTACCGCCCCGGATGCTACATTATACGAACTTTTGGACGGTGAAGGGATTGATCCGAGTAAATGTATTTACCCAACACAATATGATCGAGTTCATTTTTTACCAAATACAGAAGATTCCGGTTCTCTTGAGCCGGAATTACTTGCAAGAGAGGACAAAGGGTATCAGCTTTTAAATCAAAGATTACGCCAATACGCCACGAACAGATTTGATTTTACACTTCTCGATTGTCCACCAAATCTTGGTTTGTTTTCCTTGCAAGCAATGGCCGCCGCTGATTTTGTGATTTGTCCTGTTACTGGCGGTTCCCGCTACGCTACATCAGGACTCGATAAAACAATTCGCACAATCAAATACGTCCAAGAAGAAGTAAATCCCAATCTTCGTTTTTTGCGGCTGATATTGAATCAGGTGGACCGCCGGGAAGGCGTGGATCGCGCATTCGTTGCCGGAATCCTCGAAGATTACCAGGGACTTGTTTTTGAAACGATGGTCCCGCGATGCACAGCCGTGAAGCAATCCGAGGCCCTGAAACAGACCGTCTTGCGGTCTGCCCCGAAGTCCGCTGCTGCCTCCAAATTTCGTAAGCTCGCCACGGAATTGATTGATCTACTCCAGGAGTAGGTGAGGAGTCGCCGCCATGGCCCGAAAGACATTGCGGGATCAACTCCGCGAATCGGCCAAGTCCGCTACCTCCATCGGAGCCGAGCACCGCGCTATCGTCCGTGAACTGGACGCTAACGCATCCAGTCAGCGAAAATCCTTGCCGTCTATTCCTGCCGAAATTCTGCACTTGTCTTCCTCCTCAAAATCTTCCTCTGCCGACGAGCCCCAAAACGAAAACCGGACAACACAAACGGACAGAGAAAGCGGACAGGACAAACGGACAACACAAACGGACAACTGGACAGGACAAGAGGACAAGAGGACAGGGCAACCGGACAAGGAAAGCGGACAAGAGGACAAGACAAGCGGACAGGATGAACGGACAACACAAACGGACAAGGTAACCGGACATGACAAAAGGACAAGCCAACCGGACAACACAACCGGCCATGATAAACGGACAGTACAAGCGGACAGGATGAACGGACAGGATATAAACCTTCCATTGCTCTTACCGCACCGTTCCGCCCCCCGGACATCCGGGCAAAAACTCGTCCTCGAATACTTCATGCGCCAGGGCTCCCATATCGCTAATTATGACGTCATTGCTGCACAAACGCGCCTTCCGTACCGAACCGTTCGCCGGGGAATTGATAAGCTTGTTTCCCTGGGATGGTTGACCAAGCAGGCTTGGTATCAAGGGAGCTCGCGTGGCTTGAAATTCGCTTTTCATCCTCAAACCGGACAGGATGAAAGGACAGGACAAGAGGACAAGATAACCGGACAGGACGAACGGATAAGTGGACAAGATGGCCGGACAATACAACCGGACAGGATAAACGGACAAGATTCCTGGACAGGTCAAACGGACAAGATTCCCCCCCCTTATAAGGAAAAGATAGATAGAGAAAATCTATCTATCTCTCTTACCTCTGAACGGATCGCCTTGACCTGGCCCAACCTCGCCCGCTCCGGCTTCGGACCGGATCAGCTCGCGCAGATCGCCCAGGCCCTTGTCGAACTGGGGAAGTCAGCCGACAAGGTGCTTCAAAGCCTTGATCATGCCGAATGGGAGCTTGAGCACGACGCGATGCGGGACAAAGACGGCCAGCCCGTGGCCGATCCGTGTTCCTGGGTCTTCCGGTCCCTTGCCCGTACCGGCTACTACCGTCGCCCCAAGAGCTACGTGTCGCCCGAAGAACAGGCGGCCAAGGACGCCGAGGCCGAAGCTAAGGCGGTCACGGCAGCGAGGCACGCGGCCGAGCAAGCGCAGTTCGAGACGTGGCGCGATGGGCTCTCGCCGGATGAGCTGGCCGACGCCATGCGCGGCCACCCTGGCGGACCCAAGGATGCGTGGCTGAAGAAAGTTTGGAAGGAACGACGACAATAATTATTTTGGAATTTCACATGTTAAAAAATATTGTAAAAAAATGCCTTAATTTTGTTTGGCATGATCCAGTTTTTAGCAAAGTTATTGCAACTGGATTTGTTGGTTTGATAGGGGTTGTGTTGGCGATTTATTATATAAGCTGGAATAATTTATTAAAACATTTCGGTTTGGTCTATTATTTTTTGTTTTCAAAAACAAACACTTACAATTGGGTTCTTGTCTTATTAGTTTTGGCATTCTGTTTATGTGTATTTAAAATTTTTAATTTGTATATCAATAAATGGAAAATTCCAGCATGGTCTAAGATAAATGCTATTCAATATTTAGATATAAAATGGAGGTGGGAAAATATAGGGTATGAACGTGTAAAAAATATAAGGCCGTTTTGTCCTGTTTGCGATTTGGAGTTGCACGTACATGATGACTATGTGTATGGTAATAAAAGCACGGCGGCCTACTACTGTTTGAATTGTGGTAAAATTGTTAAGGAGATTGAATTTTCATCAGATGGATTGAAGGAAATTGTAAAAAAGCAAATTGAATTATTACATAGGAGATCAATAAAATAATATAAGTAGGTTTCGTGGAAACCGGCCTCCGGCCAAAGCCAGGTCGCTTCGTTCCCAAAAGACACACCTTCGGCGGTCTCAAGGGCACGGTGCGCGTGGCAACGTGGTCGGGAGCGGATGGCCAGACAGCCACCGGCAACGTGGGACCTGGCCGCCACCTTCTCGGAAAAAGACAACCCCTCCCTCGCGGATTCGTTCGGCCTTCCGGCTTCGGCTTCGCCTTAGCTCGGAAGGGAAGACCGGAAACCTTCAAATCGCCCGTTTGAGCCCCTTTCCGTCATCAAGGCGACAAATTGTCTTAGGAAAGCCGAAAAATCGAAAACAGGGCCATCCTGTGAAGCCTGGCGCTACACCTTGGAAGGACTTCCCTTGGTATTTCAGATTAGCCCTTGACAATGCCACCAAAAATGATACCACTTCCTTCATGAACAGCAAGCAGCTCCGAACGCTCAAGCGGATCTTCGACAACCCTACTCGGTCGGATGTGACCTGGACGGAAGTCGAGAGCCTTTTGCGGGCGAAGGGGGCGACATTCAGGGAGGGGCCAGGTTCTCAAATCCGGACTTCCCTCGGGCAAGCCCTCTTGAGCATCCACAAGCCGCATCCGCAGAAAGAGCTAAAAAAGTATGCGCTTGAGCGTGTGCGCGACTTCCTGCGGGAGGTCGGTTTGACGCCGGAGAGTGCGGGAGGAAATCAGTAATGATGGACAATGTTTTTAAACACAATGGCTATCTCGGCTCCATCGAATACGATGACCGCGATAAGGTGTTGCACGGCCGAGTGCTCGGGATTTCGGACGTGATTTCTTACGAGGGCGAGTCCGTGGCCGAACTGGAACAAGGCTTTCGGGATGCCCTGGAAAGCTACTTCCTGGGCTGCAAGGAAGTCGGCAAGGA
>Ga0268360_1001708_pt1 | contig 20785 bp, 15 predicted proteins | sample BioMet11_FD_192465 | JGI IMG/M metagenome (GOLD analysis project Ga0268360, IMG submission 192465) | Sewage microbial communities from Oakland, California, United States - Biofuel 11 (Illumina Assembly) | ecosystem: Engineered > Wastewater > Sewage > Unclassified | place: USA: California... | reverse complement strand
CTTTTCTTCTGATCCAGAAACAGCCTCTTCACCAGTTTGCAGGAAACCTGACAAAAGAGGAACTCTACAATGCCATACAGTTTCTGGCCGTGACTTTTATACTTTATCCGGTAGTGCCGGATAGGGAATTTTACGGAATTATAAATTTCAGGTCTGCAATACTTATTGTAATTCTGGTTTCTCTTATCAGCTTTTTAAGTTATGTGCTCCTGAGAAAGTTCGGCACAAAGCGTGGGATCTGTTATTCGGGTTTTGTAGGAGGTTTTGTGAACAGTGAAGCAACAACAGCTGCACTTGCAGGTCTCTCAAAACGAGCAGAGGAAATGGCCGGTCCTGTGCTTACCGGAATTCTGCTTTGCAATATCTCCATGCTTATCCGGAATCTTGTGTTAGCATTGATCGTTGATCCGACTGGCCGGACAACTCTGCATATGCTTCCTCCCCAGGCAGTGATCATCCTTGCTTCCGTAATAATAGTTCTCAGGTATGACAAAAAATTCTGTCCAGTAGGTGGAGGAGAACTTAAAATTGAATCTCCTTTCTCACTTGGACAGGCGTTTAAATTCGGCTTTGCTTTTACCGTCATCCTGGTAGTAGGAAGTTTTGCTTATAAAATTGCAGGGACTGCCGGAATTTACGTTACCGCCCTGGGTGCTCTTGTTAGCAGTTCGGGAGTGATCGTTTCGGTAACCTTACTTGCAATAAGTGGAAATATTTCCTATGCAACCGCAGCGAATACAGCAGTGCTTGCAAGCCTGATTAGCACGATTAACAAGATCCTGCTCTCGAAAATTTCCGGTTCCCCCACCCTTTTCGCCCTTACAAAGAAGACTTTCGGGATAATTACAGTTTTCGGGATCCTTTCTTTACTTTTGTGGAACTTCATGTGACAGGGTCTGACTTTTAAATCTCATACACGAGTTAAAAGATTTTTAAAAGTAGTAATTGCTAAAAAACAAAAGTATTTGCTAAATAAACAAAAGTAATTGCTAAAAAAACAAAAGTAGTTTGAAAAAGTAAAATAACATTTTTTCTGTTATCGTTTTTATGACTTTGGCGATTTAAGTCCCTCCAGGGTAAGAACAAATCCTATTTAGCTGGCTAAACTGGCTATGTTATGGGCTTGACCTCAGGGTATTCAATATTGAGATATTTGTAAGTTTATGAAAAAGTTTATACTGTAGACGGTGCATAATATTTCACTGTGATAATATGGACGAGACAGATGCGATGGACGTGTATGTCTGTGCAGATCATAAGAAAGCGTTGAACGACAAATGTATTGAAATTGATTATAGTAAAATTTTCGAGAACAGTAAACTTTGCGATTGTGGCTCCGAGCTAAACGATGACACTGCCAGAGTTGTGCTTAAAGCAGTCGCTCGGGCATCTGAAAAATCGTCATCGACTGGCATTGAAACTGTACATATGCTATGCATCACGAAAACGGAATGTAAGAAGTGTGGGAAGGAGTATTTTTTTGAGTCCGCACAACCGATAGAGGAGCAAATACAGACTGCGTTCAGCGACTGCAAATATCGGATGTGCAAAACGTTTGATAAATACCTGGACCGTATTGACATCGATAAACAATATGAGCTGAAATATATTCGCTGCGAGTGTACACAAGCTGCCGAGGAAGGGCCTGCACAATTGGACACAATGATGGACTTACATTCGGAGCCTATCCCAAAACCTATTTCATTCTAAATAACCATGGGTTTTCAGGATAATTTTAGTGATTAGGTCTTCAACCGCCTGTTCCGGATACGAAATTCAAAAATCAAAAATTCAAAAATTCAAAAATCAAAAATTCAAAAATCAAATTTTGAGTTTCAGGATAGGCCCATCTATTAATTATTCGATGTTCTAAAAACCCTTAATGCCCACAGGTCCTCATGGTAAACGAATAGGAAATGAATTCTACATTTTTGTACATGTTGAGTAAAGATCTGAATTTTGAGATTCTTTCGAACTCAAGTTTAAAATATTAATTGTTTAATTTTATAGAAATAAAACGGAGTTGTTTCATCAATGCAGTCATCTTTTAAAATCGGAAACATAATGGACATACCTATCAAACTGGACACATCTTTCCTTCTGGCACTTCCGATATCTGCATATTTTTTTGCGATTAATTCACAGCCATATGGTTTTGTGGGAGTGGAGCCAACTGTAGTTAGATACGCTCTTTCTACTCTTTCTGCCATCTTCCTTTTTGTCTCAGTACTTTTGCATGAACTTGCACACTCTTATCTTGCAAAACGTTATGGGGCAAATATTTCTAGCATTACTCTCCTTCTCTTCGGAGGTGTGGCCTCTATGGAGATCCCACAGAAACCCGGACAGGAAGCAAAGATAGCTTTTGCAGGACCTTTAACGAGCCTCATTATAGGTTTTATCTGCCTGTTCACATACAACTATGTAATATCCTCTAGCTCTGCGCTTTCTCAAAACCCTATATATCTTATTATCTGGGTCCTTGGATCAATGAACTTAGTGCTTGGGATTTTTAATTTACTGCCTGCTTTTCCTATGGATGGTGGCAGGATACTCCGTTCACTTTTTGCCAGGAAAATGTCTTATGTAAAGGCTACTCATAGTGCAGCTTCCATCGGAAAGTTTATTGCTATTCTCATGGCGATTTATGGAATTTACATAGGTGATATCTGGTTTCCCCTGATTGCTTTCTATATTTATGGCAGCGCATCTAATGAGGACCGATTTTACTCAGAATTAGGTAGATCTGTATAATATTAGTTAGGGGTTAGTGGATTTTGTTTGGGTCCTGGGATATGTTTGTTGGGCTAGCTGAAGGTTAGACTATGTGTGCTAAAGGCCCAACTTTAAGTTTTATCAAGAAGAAGGTATTTGAAGACTTTTTGAATTTATTATTTGGTTTTTCTTGATATGACTGAGTTTCGGGGACCAGTTGCTGGGACATTTGTAGCATATCTCATAAGCCCAGTAGTGCCGATCTACGTAGTGTACAGTAGCCAGTATTTATGATAATAGCGTTTAAGAATCTAATTTACATTCTTGACTAATATCTGCATCCTTTTAGTTCATATTAACTAGGTAACTAATTGCGTTAAGATGTAGTTTTATTATGTGACTACTTTCTTTTCTTCTATAACCTGTTAGAATTGTCGCATGTGAAAAGTAAAATGGTAAAGTACTATTTTACATCACAACAATAGAAACTAATTTATATAATAACTTCAATATATACATTTGACATACTATTCAAACTATTAAATAAACTAATATCGTACAATCAGGTACTAACAACCATGACAGATGAAACTACTTTATGCCCTTGTTGTGGCCAAGGAATCTTAGATTCAGAAGAGATAAAAGATTTTCCCAATGGCGAACATATCGAAATCCATTATTATTCATGTGGTCATAAGCATGACTATATTGAAACTTCAGAAGGGGTTGTAGTCAAAGATGTACTCGGAAAAATAGTATTGTTTGGTGGAGACAAAATAGGTAAGAAGAAGTACGAATACGAAATAGAAGAAAGATACAGAAATGATGACATAGACCGTCCGGGAACTCAAACAGTTGAATTTGTATGCATAAATCATAGAACCAATCCAACATCAGCTTTTCATATTGTAAAATATATCGAAACAAACGAATTAAAGCATATTGACTGTAAGACTTGTAATAATAAATGGCAGCATGAGTTGGGATCTCCTCTAGAAAGTCATTTTGAAGTTGAACACAATCCAGAGGCTGACTCTCTATATAGTTTGAAAATCGAGTGTTTAAAGTGCAATGCAAAATATAAAAAATTTATTTGAATTATACTGAATTGTTATGTTATCGCCACGACAGGCTGCTACTTTATTCGATAATCTTCTGGCTCTATAATCTTCGTAAAAAGGACTTATACCTATCCAAAAAGTCAATAATGGCACTTATAGAAGTGGTAATTGTTCTTAGAATTTTAAGAATCCGGTTTTGCATGGGCAATTGTAAAAATGTCAGTCGATCACAACACTTTTCGGATAGTCCCTTAGCACTTGCACAGAGAATACAGTAAGCATGAAATCTTTTGTCTGTTATTATACAAGTTATCTCAGATAACTCCACAAAGCTATAATAATAGCTCCTTCAACACCTCCTAGTGCACAGAAAATAACTGTTAGCCATGTAATTGCAACTTTAATTCCAAAAATCTGTGCCACTAGCAGTGTTAATAATCCAAGAAGTAGGTTTCCGACAATGTCCATTTTTTTTAATTTATTTACGATAGTAATTCCAATGAATACTAGAAATGAGATGATAAGTAACATTATTAAGTTTTGCAGGCATACTCCCCAGCCCAATGTTGCTGTCCCTAGTTGAAAAGTTGCTGTCCTCCAAGTTCCACCTGGAATAAAAAGTGTAGCAATTGGTGTGATGATATTATCCATCAGTGATTTCGTAAATGGTTCTGATGCAATACCTATAATTACAAAAATTGCTACTGAAATTACTTTATTTTCCTCAAGAAATTCTCTAAAATCGCTCAGAAGTCCCACTATAATCCTCCAAAATTATTGAAGCTTCTTGAACTTTTCTTAGAGGCTGTCTGAATATTATATTTCTCTTATTTTCTTACGTTTTTATCCTACCTAACCGTCTAATCATTATATGGATCATAGCAGCATAGATTAATGCTTGGCTTGATTCTGTTAATCCTTCGTAGTCTTTACTCAAACGTCGATATCTTCCCAGCCATCCAAATGTACGTTCTACTATCCGTCTGTGAGGAAGTACTTGAAAACCTTTGACATCCTCGCTACGCTTAACGATTTATAACATCCAACCACACATTACTTTGACCCAATCAACTAGCTGGCCAGAATAACCAGAATCAGCCCAAATTAACTCCAATCGAGAAAAAGTACCTTTAACTTGTTCCAGAACACGTTTAGCTCCATCTCGATCTTGAATATTTGCCGAATGAACTATAAATATCAACAGTATCCCTACTGTATCCACTAGAATATGGCGCTTTCTTCCTTTTACTTTCTTGGCGGCATCATAGCCGCGTATTTCTGGAGTTTCTGTAGTTTTAACGGTTGACTATCTAAAATAGCTGCACTAGGTTCTGATTCTCTGCCATATGCAATTCTCAGTTCAGTTCTCAGTGCAGCATTTATACGTTCCCAAAATCCAGTAAGTCGCCAAAGACGGAAATAGTGGTACACAGTTTTCCAAGGTGGAAATTCATGGGGTAGCATTCGCCAGGCACAACCAGAACGTAACAAATAGAAGATGGCATTCAAGATTTCGCGATAAGGATGAACGCACTTTCGACCTCTAGTTGTCCTGGGATTTGGAAAGTACAGTTTGATTATTTCCCATTCTCTATCAGAGATATCACTAGGATAAGGAATTCGTTTTGTTTGTTTGAATATTAACGAACAATATGGTTACATGTAGTATTTAATTTTAAGACAGCCTCTAAGTTATTTGAAAAATGTGGTTAAGGCGAGATCAAAACTGCTTGAGGGTAAGCATTTGATCCGCCCTTTTTGATCCTACATTTACTTAGGGCATTTTTCTAGTGGAATTGGATTCGGACTATATTGGCCATAGATGTTGTAGTTACATAAGTTACCTGAGGGAGAATATTCGCAAACCCAATAATCACCAGATCTTCCACATCCAACTTTTTGGGTATCCTTCCAGACTATCTGTGTGTAATGACCTGTACAACTCCAATCCTGCTTTTCTTTACAGGTAGTAGAGAGATCATTACATTGACCATTGTGATTATAAGTATCAGGAAAATATCCGTTTTGAAAACATTTTTTTTCAGAGGCAAAAAAGTCTATCGCGCCTGTCCAAGAACCATCCCCCCAATAAAGATTTTCACCATGCCCTAATTTGGAGTGCTGAAGCTGATGGATATTAGTATTCAAATTATTTGCCCAAGATTTGGCATCAGCAGCTAGGTCCTCGCTCCATATTAATGGCGGGGCACCTACTTCATTTCGGTACTTGTTATGTGCATTCAGTATTTCGTCAATCTCCTTTGGGCTAATAACATTCCCAAACTTTCCAGCATTATTATCCTGTTCCTCAAGAGGAGGTAATTTTCTTATTTTAATTGAACCTCCGTAAAAATCTTCATGGAAATGAGTAGTGAAATAAAAAGTTCTAGCTTTCCCTTGATAGTTTTTGGACTCATAGATGGTTATTACGTAATTGTGGGGAAGCTCTAATGAACCTGCAATGCCAGCTCCCAGATCAGACGTATCGCGTATGATAACTTTCTGATTTCCACCCCAACATATATCATCATAAAATATAGGATGATAAGGGGTAAGACCCCAGTGACCACATCCCGATGGAGATGATGGGTCTGGTGGCGGAGGAGTTATAAAATGATAACTACATGGAGATAAATCGTATGTTATATACTTGTTCGTCTTATGATAGTTACCTTTACTGTTAGGATCTGCACTTACTGCCACATCTGTTACTAATACTACAAAAAGGACTATCAGTAAAACAGCCAGAATCTTTTTATTTTGAATTTTTTTTCTCATTTGCCCACTCCCTGATTTTTTTCAACTTAATCGATTTTGAGGTTGTAGTTTTTTCAATCCGCCTAGTGTTGGTAGATGCATTTATTTTACCAAAATTATCCAGATTTATTTTTTATGAGTGTGGTAAGAATAAAGTAAATCCTATCCTCATATTATGTACCAGGATTTTGCCAACAAAGGTGATTTCAAATAACGCAATAAAACAATTATTATTCATTAAAATATAATATAAGCAGAAATATAATTAAGAAATGTGTTAAACATGTATTATAATTATGTATAGAGTTTTCGATCATGAAAAATGGTTCTGAAACTTTTTTTAGATACAAAAATGAAATTGATTTTGGAATAGGTTTTCCGATAAAATTTGCACTCTTATAATATTTTCTTCCTTTTCATCACTCAATTAAGAACCTATCCGAAAAGTCAGCAATGCATGTTAAAAAGTCACAATAGATCTGTAATATCAGGATATCTATTCCGGTTTTGTATATTGCATATTGCAAAAGTTATAGCAGGTAACCACTTTTTGGATAGGCTCTTAGTATAAATTTTATCTAATACAGAGTTTTATTTATCCGGAGATCTTAAAACCGGTTTTTTTCTGACAAAAGTCCTTTTGCCAAAGGCTGTCCTGTTCCGGAAAAGCAGTTTTTTCATGGAAAATGAATCATCAAGGCTTATTACAATTGCTCCAGCAAGGATGAAAACGCAGCCGATAAGCATCCCACTGTGAATGGGGCTTCCAAGTACCGTATAATCAAAGAATATGCAGGAAACCGGCTCAAGCAGAGTAAGGAGACTGCCTGTAATAGCGTTCACGCCTGCTACACCCCTTATATAAAATACTGCACCGATTCCTGTAATCAATACCCCAAAGAGCACGAGGACTGGAAGGTTTGCGGTAAGTGTATCCCGTGGAACGGAAACTGCAAACGGTGAAAGGAAGAAAAGGCTAATTGCGCTCTGCCAGAAGAGCTGAGTAAGTCCGTTATATTCATCTCTGAGATAACGAACTGAGATTATTACGCCACTGCTGAAAAGACCTCCTATAAGCCCGAAAAGCACGCCCTTAAGATAACTACTGCCAAACTCAAGCTGTTCAAAACCTCCTTCAGGCCTTGTTATATAAAAGATCCCTATCAAACCAAGGAAGAGGGCAAGAATAGTTTTTCCCGTGTTCTTTTCTCCCAGAAGCAGAGGAGAAAGAATAGTCAGATAAATCGGGTCCGTATAGAGCAGAAGAACGGCTGAAGAAGCTCCTAGATACCGAATTGCCGAATAATAGGAAAACATTTGCGAAACATAGAAGACTCCCAGGAGAAGCAGGTACTTCTTCTTTCTTTTTAGGGTGAGCTGGCCTAAATTCCCGGTAATTGCAAGATAGAATAAAAGAGCTGTTAGTCCAAAGAGTATTCTGTAGAAAATAATTGAGCCTATGGACATGTCCTCAAGCTGTTGCATGTAGATCCCAACGGTACCGTAAATGACACATGCGACTAGCAATTCAAGGTGATGTTTAGAAGTATCAGTCATAGATTATTTAGAGTGATCAAATGTATATATATTTTTAGTAAGATATCACTTTTTAATATATATTACACTGTTTAAAATTATAATTCTTTGCAGGTCCCAAACTCAGTTTTGAGATCACAAACGTTTTTACAGGCTACAACCTTTGTATTTTTTACAGGCCAGAACGGCTTTAATTTCAAAATTTTTGGAGGCTGAGTACCACATGCTGTCTGCTTCCAGTTCTATAGATAGTAAGCCCCTTTAACCCCTGTTTCCAGGCATAAACCAAAGCCTGTTTGATATCCTCTTTTCCTGCAGAACCAGGCATGTTTATAGTTTTCGAAATACCGGCATGGCAGTGTCGTTGAAACGCAGCCTGCATATCAATATGGGCCTTCCAGTCAATGTCAAGGGCTGACCTGAAAAGCTGCTTTTCCTCTTCGCTTACAAGTTCTGGACTTTCCACATCCTGCAACGTACCGTATTTATAGACATGATCCAGAAGCCAGTTATAGTCAGCTTCCGACAGTTTTGATTTGAAATTAGCCTTGAAAAACGGATGCATAATCATAAATTCTCTGCCTACGGTTTGAGTTCGCCTGTAGACCCAACTGAAAACAGGTTCAATTCCCGCCGAACAACCGGCAAGAATGCTGATCGTGCCTGTCGGAGCGACTGCGGTTAATGCAGCATTCCTCATAGGAAGTTCCCATGTGGAATTTTCATATTCCGGAAAACTTCCTTTTTCCACAGCAAGCTTCCTTGATTCCCTGATAGAAGCCCAGGTAATCTGTTCCATAAGCTTTTCCGCAAGCTCGAGAGCCTCCTGTGAGTCGTAGGGCAGTCCGAGCTTTAAAAGCATGTCGTGAAGCCCCATTACTCCAAGCCCTATTTTCCTGGTCCTCTTCGTTGCAGCCTCGATCTCCGGAGCAGAATATGCGTTCTTGTCAATTTCGTTATCCAGGAAACGGATAGCTTTTCCAGCTACTTCTCTAAGAAAGTCCCAGTTTACTTTCTCGTCCATAACGAAAAGGGAAAGGTTTATGCTGCCCAGGTTGCAGGCCTCAAAAGGCAGAAGCGGTTCTTCCCCGCAGGGGTTTGTGGCCGAGATATCACCAAGTGCAGGCGTGAAGTTATCCCTATTTATTCGGTCATAAAAAAGAATACCCGGTTCGCCGTTTCTCCAGATCCCTTCTACAATCTCGGAAAATATGCGCCCAACTGTTACACCGGTTTGCCTGTTCCAAACTTTGTCAGCCTTATCTGCTTCAACAAGTTCCATGAAAGCATCAGGTACCATAACCGAGAGATTGAAGTTGCTCAACTCGCCTTCAACATGCTTTGCCCTGATGAAAGAAAGGATATCGTTGTGGGAAATATCAAGGATGCCCATGTTGGCACCCCGTCGCCTTCCAAATTGTTTTACGATCTCCGTCGCTTCATTAAAAAGTTTCATGACAGCTACAGGACTGCTCGTCGTGTCATTGTCATATGTGCTGGAAGCCCCTTCAGGGCGTATTTTTGAGAAATCAAAACCTGTGCCTCCTCCGGTTTTCTGGATCAGGGCTGCAGTTTTTATCGAATCGAAGATTTCCTCAACCCTGTCCTCCACAGGAATTACAAAACAAGCTGCAAGCTGTCCGAGTTCAGTGCCCGCGTTCATGAGTGTGGGTGAGCTCGGAAGAAAAATCTTTCTGACCATAAGGTCTTTAAAATCAAGATACTCTTCCTCAGTTGCTGCTACTGCCTTTGCAACTCTCTCACATACCTCCTCCCAATCCTTTTCTCCCTCACGCAGATACCTGGCTTTAAGGGTTTCACTTGCCAGAAAATCCAGTCCCTTTTCTGTTTCCCACACAAAAATCTCTTCCCCTGTGAGCATTCAACAGGCTTAGTCCCCGATAAAAGAAATTACTCTTATTAGGCGGGCTTTTTTATCATTGTATCCGAAAATATGATCATAAATTGTGATCAGAAATAATGGTCAAAAATTGTGATCAGAAATAATGGTCAAAAAATAATGGTTCATCGTTGTTTTGTGTAGATATCCCCCTAACTTTCTCATAAAAACCAATGCGGTCCGGGATTAAAAATCATTTTATCCATAGAGAATGACGAATAGCCAAAATGATGGTCAAAAATAGAAATAAAAAGCAGAATGTATAAAAATAGAAAGCTGGAAAGATAGGAAAAATAAAAAGCGGGGGTTGCCCCTAAGTATAAGAAGTTTCAGACCAGCTCAGCTTTTATAATTTTTACTTCGGTTTTCGGGCGGTCCTGACGGTCAGTTTTCACTTTTCCTATAGAATCCACAACATCCATGCCCCCCACTACCTTTCCGAAGACAGGGTGCATCTTGTCGAGATAATTATTATTCACAAGGTTGATAAAGAACTGGCTGCCGCCGGTATTAGGGCCTGCGTTTGCCATGGATAGAGTGCCCCTATCATTGCGGTTATGGCTTGTGAATTCATCCGGGATCTCATAACCTGGACCTCCCATTCCCGTACCTGTTGGGTCTCCACCCTGGATCATGAATTTGTCGATTACCCTGTGGAAAACAACTCCGTCATAGAAACCTTTTTCCACCAGTTTTGCGAAATTTCCTGCCGTAATCGGCATGTCTTCAAAGAGCTCGATTGTTAAATCACCCATAGTGGTATGTAGAACCACTTTCTTTCCTTTCCATACAGCCATTGCTTTTCCTCAGCTAGTCATCCAGTTTTATTTTTATTTTCGCCTGTCTTTTTGTCGGCTTTTCGTGCACTTTATGTTCACCTTACATGTAAATGCTTCGCTGCCCAAGTCTCGTCTCGGGAGGACGGGGCCCTTTTCGCTCACTTCGTTCGCTCAAGAGGGCTGAATTCGGGGGGATAAAAAATCCACATTTTCAATGAGTTCAGGTTGATTTACCCTAATTTCTTGTTGGGCCTGTGGAGGAAGTGATTACAACCCTTTTTAATAAAGGATTTACTGCAACCCTTTTCAAAAAAGGCTTGACCGAAAACCTCAGCACCATTTGAATTTGATGAACTTGCCCCAAACCCTATCGGCGTGATAAACCAGCGCAACGGTTTGTGATCAAACGGCGCAACGGTTGCAGCCCAACAGAAAATGGATTACATAACAATTAGGACAGAGTGAAGTTTTACTGAGAAAAATTGGTTTAAGAATGAAATAAATGTAAGAGATTGAAAGCGTACTTCTACCTTACCACAGTCCTATCAATTTTAGAGAATACAAAAACATAATCCCTGACAGAATATTGAGTGCTACAAGTTGACCTTTCCTTTTCCTCCATCTTTTTGCCATGACATGATTCATCCAGTAGGCCATCGAAGTCGCCAGCATCCCGACCACGAAAGCAACACAAACATCAGGGAACCCAAAAATTCGACTGAGAATAAATCCGATTCCTCCAACTACACATACTGGGCAAACCATAGCTATCCTCTTGCTCTTTGATTCTATTCGAAACCTTAATTTTACCTTAAGCTTTAGTTTTTAGGCTTTAGTTTTTAGGCTTTAGTTTTCGATTTATATGTGGACGTTGTGATTAAAGTTATTAGTCAACGTTTCGTTTCATTTGCATCTGTTTTTTCCTGTTGAACAAGGGCAAGATCCAGAACTTTTTTAAACATTTCTTCGTCAGTATCATTTCGTCCAACAAACCTGGCCTTATATCTGTCTGCGCTGAGATTTCCATTCTCCTGCATATAGACATATGTTCCATTTTCAATGCCCACAATCACAAAAGAGTCAGGAATAAACTCTACTTCAAAATATTCTGCAAGTTCGGGGTTTTTGTCTGCATCTATGGCAGCAATAGTCGCTTTTCCCTGGTATTCTACTGCTAAGTTATCAAGAACAGGTTTTAAAGACCGACACTCTGGACACCATCTAGATCCTATCTTCACAAAGACGGGAGTTTTTTGGAGTGATGTGTTTACTTGCTCCAGTTGAGTTATAGCCACAACACTATTCTCTGTGTTTGCCTCTGAGCTTGTTGAGTTTTTTGGATTTTTTTCATCACATCCAGCCGTAAAGAGTACTAATACAAGCAAGATCAGTAATGTAACTGATTTCTTCATATTTGGTCTTCCATTACTTTCAATATTAGATGATTGATTTTCTAAAATCTGTAAGTGTAAACATCTCGTAACAGTTTCAAGAATTAATTTATAAAGTCATCTGGACTATGTATTCATATTGTTAAAATAATGAGCCAAAATTTATTCCACTTAAGAGCATAAATGTATATAACTAGATAATAAATAAAAACAGCCGAACAATTTATCCTTATTATTAAAAACTTTAAAAAATAGGTAACTATTCAGCCTATCAAAATATGTCTATTGATATTGATTCTAGTGAAAGCAAGAAATCAAAGAAATAACCTATAGAAGAAGACGAAACGCAGTCATTTGCCAACAGTTCCATAAAATCAATTTGCAGAAATTTGTCTATTGAATTTTTGCAAAGATGGCTATTGATTCTGTATTATATAGGCTGAATAGACGTGTTATAAATGTTTTTTTATACTCCACTCCTTAATCATGACTCTTAACCGTCGATGCCTACGGCTATTCGTAAAATTCCATTTTAAACCTATTTCTATTTAATCTGAAACTTGGAATGGCTTTTTATTTTTTTCCACAGCCCATATTATCCTTATAAGCTTCTTGGCTGATGCACACATTGCAGTATTGTAATGCTTCCCTTCGCTGATTTTCTTGTTGAAATATGTCCCAATCACAGGATTTGACATCTTTGCCTGTACAACTGCTCTTCCTAAAACCTATCTTAGAGGGTGTCCGACAATTACTGTCAGTAATGAAAATAATATCGTCTGCTGTAAATTAGAACTTCCTTATGAGATTTTTTTTCTATTCCTTTATTACTCAGGTCTTAAAGTGAAAAGTTCCATTTATTCCATTTACCTTTCTAATGATCTCGTTTTTATTTGAGTAAATCCATATTTTCTTTAAGTTAACTGCTGTACATCTCAAATTAAATTCATTTCTGACTGATTTTATTCCCCTTGTGAGAAATTCTCTAGACCCAAGATTCTCTTTATAGTTTCCAATTGCAGGTTCTACTACCTGCTGCCTTTGCCTGTATATTTTTTTGCTTCTTCTGTTTTCATTTTATCTGCTAATTGCTTTCTTTCTTTTGAAAATTCAGCTATTTTTAACTGTCTAATTCCATCCTTTCTTTTTGTACAATTTTTGGTAAATTCCCATTTTTGACATTCTATTCCCTTGTAAATTCTGTACTTTCTCCTCCTTTCTTTCTCATAACCCTCAATTGAAGCGTTGACAATGATAATGGTTCTCTGCTTAATGATTTATGCAATTGCAGAATGGAAATTAAGGACAAAGTTAGAAGAAGAAAATGAAACGGTTCCAGATCAAAAAGGGAAACCAACAAAAAGAACAACAATGAGATGGATATTTTTCAAGTTTCAGGGAATTACAGAACTTATAACGCAGAAAAATGGGAAAACAAAGTCAGAAATACTGAATATGGAAGAAATTCACTGGAAAATATTGAGTCTCATGGGGGAGGAATATGAAAATATATATCTCTAGTTGCGTTAACCTGCCGAAGCTAGGATTCAACAAAAAATATCGGGAGATTTTAGAAAACCAAAAGGAGCGGATGTATTCTGTAGAATAAGGGGATACATATCCACACTAATAAAGAATAAAATGCCTGTTATTAGTTCACTTCATTCGGCGATTGAAGATGTGCCACCCTTACCCTGAATAGATACGACCTTTCAAAAACTCATTTTCAGAAGCTATCTGGGTCGGAGAGCAGATCTGAAGGGTCATAGAGCTTTCCTCCTTTTCTGGTAAGGTAGAGGCGTGTCCACAGGACAGCCGTGAGAGGCTGCAGAATAGCAATTGGAACCAGAGATGTAATTGCTGTAAACAGAATATTTCCCGTGTCTACAAATTCGTTGACATATCCATCTATTAGAGCTAGTCCTATAGTGATTATCCAGATCAGGAAAACGTCCAGCTTATTATTCGTGAAGAAACGAAAACCTTCACCCAAAGCCTCAAGGGGTCCAAGCTCGTCAATCACAAGGGCATAGCTGCTGAGGGAAAGTATGAGATTGAGAAATATAATATAAGCGATCCAGAGAATGAATCCTATACCTAGCGCTACCATGCCGTTTACCGAGGCTTCCGGATTTTGAATAAACGTATTCAGGTCCCCTATTGCAAAGGCACCGGGCACTATAAATATGATTCCTACAAGCAGAAGCAGGTTAATCAACAGGACTGCAAGGAAAAGTCTGACGGTGTTTTTTGAACTCGAAGCCAGCATATCAAAGATCCCGGTATCACCTGTTTCAGAGGCCTTTTTTGCCATCCCTATTGCTCCTGCTGTGAAGAAGGACTGCACGAGCAACGCAAACAAGAAAAACACGAAAATCAAAAACAAGGACAAACCGAGGTTCTCAGAAAAACCATTCCATAATATTGAAAAAATTTCCTTGTTGGAAAGGGTTGCAGGATCGATAATACTTCCTGTATTTGAGGTAAAGAGCAAAATACCCATCAAGCCAAAGAAAAGAACATAAATAACCATATTAATCAGAAAATTAAGGATGAATGGAATACAGATGTTTAAATTTCTAAACCAGCTGTAAAATCCTCTGTTAAGTATTGTCCCAAAATCTTCATACATGTGCTGTAACCTTCCACTTATAAGGGCAGTGCTCCTGCATTTCTCTTGCAAACATACCCTAAGAGATTGCAAAAGTATAGCTGGTATGCAGGCTCACATATACCATTTTTGAATACATATGCAGAAGATAAATATATAATCTCTTATTTTCGGTACAAAGGTGATAGCAGTTGAAGGCCAGGTGAATGCCAGAGGAAAGTCAGGTGAAAGTCAGAGGAAGGCCAGGTGAAAGCCAGAGGAAGGCCAGGTGAAAGCCAGGTGAATATCATAGTTGATCTATCGTTGTGCATGTTATTCGAAGAATATTATGTGCGTTTAGCGGGAAAATTCGTTAATCAACACAATGAAAGTGCTGGCAGATGGCAACATTTTCATGCTAAATATCCTGAATACCCTAAATCTCCTAATCATCAAGCTGGAATCCTACGTGAGTCAACCTCTATTTTTTAAACTCACTTTTAATTAATTGTTTTCTTTGTCAGGATAATAATTTTTAAGTAATTTATAATATATCCCAGTTTCCAATTAAAAATCTTATTTTGCGATTTTTTGAGACATATAAATTTATTAAACTCAAATGTGTACGTTATAATATACCTTATATATCAAAATAATAAAATGATCTTAAATTGGAGATGTAGGAAATGAAAAATCGTTTTATTGCATTATTATTATCACTTTTTATATTTATAACAGGATCTGGAATAGGTGCTGCAGCTAACATAACAGTACACAACGGAGAATCAATACAGGCAGCTGTGGATAATGCAACGCACGGAGATACTATACTTGTAGAACCTGGTATTTATTATGAGAATGTTACTCTCAGTACATACGACATGGTAATTATGTCCCAGTCAGGTAATCCTGAAGACACGACAATTCAAGGAGATGGTTTTTACCTCACAGGTGATGCACAGGAGATAACTATTAAAGGTTTTACCCTAAAAGGTACTGATACTTCTTATGGAATAAATCTCGCTCAGTTCTCTAACTGCGTAATTGAAAAAAATAAAATCCTGAATTATCATACAGGCATTGATACAAATCTGTACTCTACTTTTACTATAAATGATAATGAAATTTCAAATTGTGAGTCCGGAGTTTTTGTTGGGGAATGTTATTACGGTGCCACTGTTAAAAACAACAGGATTTCAAACTGTGAAACAGGAGTCATTGTGGGGGATTCCGGGAATTCACAAATTGAAAATAACACAATTACAGAAAATGATCAGGGTATATCCCTGCTTTACGAAGGTCGCGCTGATATTTCCGGCAATACTATAAGTTTTAACAATAAATGTGGGATTTATGATAAAGCAGATGCTAGTAGCAAAATCTATAACAATTATTTCAATAACACAGTAAATGTAATTTTTGATAACGATTATGGTTACCCTAACGTCTGGAACACTACCAGATCAACAGGGAAAAACATTATAGACGGCCCCTATATTGCAGGAAACTATTGGGCCAAACCTAATGGGACAGGCTTTTCTCAAACGCATTATGACGAAAACGGAGACGGTATAGCAGAAGAGACAGTCAAACTTAGCGATAGTGAGATCGACTATGCAGCTCTTACAAGGGCGAATTCGTCAACGCCTGAGCTACCTCCTGCATCAAATAACTCAACAGCCAATCCTTCCGAAAACGTAACAGAGCCTCCAGAGGAAATTGTAGATAATAGCAGCAGTTCTGACGGCGTTTCAGATAACAGTTCAGATGGCAGTTCAGATGGCAGTTCAGATGGCAGTTCAGATGGTAGTTCAGATGGCAGTTCAGATGATAATTCAGGTGACAGTTCAGATGGCAGTAGTGGAAGTAGCCACAGCAGTGGAAGTAGCGGTGGCGGCGGTGGCTCCCCTGAACCTCAGACTAACGTTGAAGTCAAGGAACTTTCACAGGCACAGGTTTTAAACGGAAGGCCTGTAATGTTTGATTTCGAAAAGAACGCAACCTGTGTTGTATATGTCAGCTTTGATGCAAAGAAGAATGCAGGTAAGATTACAGCTATTGCCGAACAGCTCAAAGGAAAATCCACTCTGGTTTCAGAACTGGATTCGGGTGAGGTATATAAGTACTTCAACCTCTGGGTCGGAAACTCAGGATTTGCTACCTCAAAGAACATTGAAAACCCTGAACTATGCTTCAAGGTTGAAAAGTCCTGGATGCAGGATCAGAAGACCGATCAGAATTCAATCATGCTCAATAGCTACAGTGACAAGAAATGGTCACAACTGCCAGTAACCCTGCTAAAAGAAGACGACCAATACCTGTATTTCACGGCACAGCCCCAGGTGTTCTCATTCTTTGCAATAACCGGTAAGGCAACAACAGAGGAAGCCGTAAATATAACACAGGCTGAACCCAATACTGAAAACCTCAGTAATAATACTGGAAACAATACTGGAAATGCAACAACAGGTGTTGAGCAAACTTCTGAACAAGAAGAAAGTAAAGGTATTCCGGGCTTCGAAATGATTTACGGGATAATCGGGCTTACCGGAGTATACCTGCTTAGAAGAAAGTGATAATCTGGAGAGTTTCAAAGTTACTCTTGACAGGATTGAGTCTAGGCAGGATTAAATCGTGACAGGGTCGAGGATGAAACTGTAGCATTACTTAAGAGGTGAAGAAATAATTTTAAATTAATATTCACCTCTTATTATTGATTTTTGAACGCATAGAAGCAGATATCCTTAAGATTACTATTTTTAAAGCTGTAAAAGAGCCCGAAAATGAGAAAAAAACGTTATTAAGCAAAATACAGGTGAGGATATGAAAAAGCTGGAAAATTACGAGTGCTCCCACGTTTCTGAAAAACTCTCTGCTGGCGGCGAAACCGAAGAAGTCCTGGTCATAGGCCACTGCCTGCTCAACCCCCTTGCAAGAGTAAAAGGAGTAAAACCAGTCCAGTCTATTGATACACGGGGCGCAAACGTTATCCAGCTCCCCTGCCCGGAAGCTATGTTTTTCGGCATGAGGCGCCGGGAAATTACTAAAGACCAACTTGACCATCCTGCCTACAGGCGCTTTTGCGGAAAACTCTTTACCCATTTTGCAGACCTGCTCGAAGACCTTGCAGCCGGCGGCGTAAAAATAAAAATTCTCGGCGTCCCGAAAAGTCCTTCCTGCGGCGTGGAAATAACCAGCGTTGGCGGAGAGCCGGGCAAGGTTAAAGAATTTCACCATAAACATGCGCCAGGGCATGGGGTGTTTATGGAAGAGATTATAAAAGAGCTTAAGAATAGGAATGTAAAGTTTGAAATAGAGGATGCGGGAAAGTAAAGAAAGGTTGAGGATGCCAGAATGTAAAGAAAGGTTGAGGATGCCAGAATGTAAAGAAATCAGGTAAAAATCATTGGTTCCTGATTAACTGTTCATGATTAATTATTTGATTTATTTAAGGGTTAAAAGAAGGAATCTTCATGTTTCTTTCTGTGGATGGGTTTTTACAGGTGTCCACAATGGATTTTATTCATTGGTTTCTCCTATATTTTGTATTTTTTTGCGGGAAAGGCCGCTCTTCTGCGTCGAGCGGGACAAGAACGGTCCAAGATAGCAAATATGGCTATACTGGTCAGAGTTTGAGATTTTGAACTGATAATCTTTTTTTCAAAAATATTAACTAACAAAGAGAACAATGTTTAAAAGTTCTGCACAAAAAAGATTCATTTTCTACTTAATTCTACCAGAACCTTCTACCAGAAACGCCGGAGAAAATCAGTTCTTATAGCCCCAGGCTCTCAACGGTCGTCGCAAGCGACCGGCCTTCTCATAAATAAGAATATAGACAAAAAAGTGAAAAACTGAACGTGTCATCTTTGAGACTTATCTGACTTTATTTTCCATATGATAGAGGATTGGATTCCTTTTTTGATTAGGATTTCTGCCTTTTCCTTTTGAAAAAAAGGTTAATTGCTTCGTTGAAATCAACTCCACATCCTGCCACACTGGGTTTCAACATAATAACTTTATTTAGTTTTCTAGACAAAGTTACTTCATTATCAGACTCATCAGCTATTTTCTTTAAAAATTTAAAGATTTCCTCAAGTTTTTCGTCTTCGTTATTCTTCTTCAGAATGTTAAGTATTTCTTCCAACAATTCCTCTTGTTTACTCAAGTTGTTGACTGTTCCGAGCAAATCACTCACACGATATTTCTTTCTTGATCCTTCAGGTACAAATAAATCAATACCCATTTCTTCCAGATTAACTAAGTGTTCGTAACTTACAGCTATCTCGGGTTCATCTGGAAGGGGAATTTTCTCGATAGCTTTTAACTTTTCAAAACTCCGGTTAATTTCCCGCAAATTGAATAGTATGCTTGAAAAATAGTCTCGTTTCTGACCTCCATTTACGTTAATATAGATTCTCTTTGCTTCATTATCAGATCTGATCACAGCACAGGAATTAAACTGTTTGTTTTCGAGAAATACACCTGTTCTCCACTGCAAATCATCTTTTATATCCCTGTGCATCTTCACTATAAAGCGAGGCATAATTGAACGCGGAAGAAAATCGTATTCAATGAAAAATTTCAGAGCTTCATTAGAATCAAAATCAAAATTTGGCTCTGGAACTGCTAGCAGGTCAGGAAGGAGTACGGTATCGTTATCAATTGCATAACACAATTCAAATTTTTTCATCAAATTGATGATATAATCATAACGCGTCGGTGGATAATAGTAATCATCTTCTTTTTCCTGCTCAAGAATATCTTCCAGAAGACTAAATCGAAGAACTCCTTTTCTTTTCACAAGAATCTCCGAGTTTATAATCTTGTATACACCTTCAGTAATCCATTTAGGCTCAAGAACATGAGTATCCAGCAATGAAAGATCCTTAAAGTGGACAATCACTCCCAGATCATTTAAAAAATCAACAAGGGTATTTTGAGATGATTTATCGTCCACCTTTTCTTCCAAGCACATATTCCGATATTCGTTATAAGTAATAAAATCACAATTCATTTGCTCTAATCTGGTTTTTACATTGAACCAGCTTTTAGCCCATTCTATTTGCAAGTGTTCAACTTTTGCAAGTTCCCTTTTTAGTTTTCTGGAAAATACCTCAATTCCCCTGTTATCTTTACATGAAACTCGGAAGAAACCTTTTATTGAAGGGTATTTCTCCTGTAAAAATTTCCTGTTCAACTCAAAAGAAGGATTTTCATCAATCTTGTTCAAAGCAACCAGTACCGGTGAATCTCCTCCAAAACTCCTTATGTGTTTAAGCCAGTACTCTGCTTTTTCATCCCTCCTTGAGTCCAGAACAAGAATATAAAGACTCCTTTTGGAAAGGAAAATCTGATGAGTAGCATGCATTATTTCCTGACCGCCAAAGTCCCAGAAATTAACTTTTATTTCCTTATCTCTATCTTTGAATTTCCAGCCCTTGATATTAATTCCCTGGGTCTCATGCTCATTTCCGTCAAAACCTTCGCCTAAAAGCCTCTTAACCAGTGAAGTCTTACCCGAACCCCCATCTCCAACAAGCAAAACCTTTACTTCATTTAATGGTCTTTTCTCCTCTTCAAGAGACTTAAAGTAGTTTCTAATTGCCTCTCTGCCTTTTTTCACAATCTCTATGGGAGGATTTTCAAGAGGATTTCCTTCTAAGAATATTCCTTTTTCTCCGAATTGATACTTCCACTTAATATCTATACCCAATTCTAAAATTTCTGGCGGCAGCGAAGTCAATTGATTAGAAGATATGTTAAGTGTCGCAAGATTTTTGAGTTTTGCGATTTCTGGCGGCAGCGAACTCAATTGATTAGAAGATATCTCAAATGTCATAAGATTTTGTAGTTGTGCGATTTCTGATGGCAGCGAAGTCAATTGATTAGAAGATATGTTAAGTCTAGTAAGATTTTTGAGTTGTGGGATTTCTGGCGGCAGCGAACTCAATTGATTAGAAGATATCTCAAATGTCATAAGATTTTGTAGTTGTGCGATTTCTGATGGCAGCGAAGTCAATTGATTAGAAGATATGTTAAGTCTAGTAAGATTT
>Ga0268360_1001700_pt1 | contig 20895 bp, 17 predicted proteins | sample BioMet11_FD_192465 | JGI IMG/M metagenome (GOLD analysis project Ga0268360, IMG submission 192465) | Sewage microbial communities from Oakland, California, United States - Biofuel 11 (Illumina Assembly) | ecosystem: Engineered > Wastewater > Sewage > Unclassified | place: USA: California... | reverse complement strand
GCCTACAGCTTCCTTCAGATTCCACCTCACGGTGGACACCCTTGCTGTTCAGCTATGTGCTTCCACGTTGCCTAGGCGCACTCGGGATTTTCACCCGTTAGAGCCCGCTCATGGCGGGCGAACCAAACAAACAGCGGGGAACGTTAAATCGTCCCCGCTGTTTTTATTCGTTCGCGCTTCCCCGGCCGCTCTTGTCCGGAATTCCCATCTCAGTCCTGTATTTATTGACCGTCCGCCGCGATATTTTAATATCCTGACGCGCCAGCTCCTTACTGATCGCGTCATCACTGTATGGTTTGTTTTTGTTCTCTTTGTCAATGATCTCCTGGATTCTCGCTTTCACCTGATCTTTTGTCTTGTCTCCGCCGCCCGCCGCGTCATGAACCGCGACCGATGTCAGAAAATAATTCAGCGGAAACACGCCCCAGGAGCACTGCAGATACTTACTGCTCATCGTACGGCTGATTGTGGACTCATGCAGCTTCACCGTTTCGGCGATATCCGCGAGACGCATCGGTTTCTTATAGCCCGGCCCCCTTACAAAAAAGTCCAGCTGCCGCTCGACAATCTCCTTCATAACTTTCATAAGGGTCGAGCTTCTGGTCTGAATGGATTCCTGTACGTTGCGCGCCTGTTGAATCTTCTCCTGAAGATACTTCTTCGTAGCCGTGTCTGTCGTTGTCTTCACCAGATTCGCGTAGTATTTGTCAATCGAGAATTTAGGATACTGATAATCATTAATCAGGATCTGGAACTCGCCATCCAGCTTGACCACAACGACATCCGGAGTAACATAATTCAATCTCCGCCGATCACTGAACGCGTTCGCCGGCTTCGGATTAAGTGACCGGATCAACTCACAGGCTCTCCTGACCTCTTCTGTTGAGACCGAAAGTCTGGAAGCGATTATCTTCATGTGCTGTTTCGCCAGCTCATTCAGATAGTTTGTCACGATCTCTTCCGCGAGCTCCGACTCGGTATCGCCCCGACGCAGCTGAATCAAAAGACATTCCGAAAGATTCCGGGCGCCTATCCCGGCGGGATCCAGTGACTGGATAATCTCCAGCATTCTCGTGACTGTTTCCGCGTCCGTGTTCAGATAATCCGCTGTATCGTTGATATCTTCCGTGAAATACCCATTCTCGTTCAGCGACTCTACCAGATATTGCAGAATTTCCTGTTCTCTTGCCGAATACTTGTTAGAAAGCAATTGCGCGTGCAGGTACTCCCGAAGATCTTCTCCCTCTTCATTGATGTCATGCCAGTTGTTCTCCATGTCATCCATGTCCATATCCGTAGAGTAATAAACTCGATTCTGCTGATCCGTGGAAGCGAGCCAGTCGAGCTTCCGCTGCGCGTCAATCGATTTCTGATCTTCCTCGCCCGATTTCTCCTCCAGCTGAATGACCGGATTTTCCATGGCCAGCTTCTCCAGATAGTTATCCAGTTCCAGTGTGCTCAGCTGCAGAATCTCCATGGACTGGATCATGTTCTGGGAAATGATCTGTTTCTGCGTCATTTCAAGTGTAATATCCATCTTCGTTCTCCATATTTATCTGAATATTTATATATTAATTCTAAATTTACTGTCTACTTTCCGTTTTTACGATATCACAATTCTAAAATTTTTAAAACACTATTTTACCCGGAAAATTATTATTCGATAATTTTAAACGATAAACTTCTTCTTGACAATATAAATATTTGATGATAGAAATTATCTTAGAATTTCTAATTTTTCCAAAAATTTATCAAGGAGGTATTTCCGTGCGAAAAATATTATGGACTCCGCCGGAAGAGTACAAGAACTCATCCAACATGATGACTTTCATGAAGATGGTCAACCGGAAGTATAATCTGGATCTGAGTGATTACCGCGCGCTTCATCAATGGTCCGTTTCCTGCCCGGAGAATTTCTGGGGCGATTTATGGGATTTTCTGGACATTAAATGCTCCCGGAAATTTGACACCGTGGTCGACGACGTGAAGAAGATGCCCGGTGCCCGCTGGTTCATCGGCGCCCGCCTCAATTACGCCGAGAACATGCTGCGCTATTCCGACACGGACGAGGAAATGATGGTTTTCCGCGGCGAGAACGAAATCGAGCGGCGCCTGAGCGGTCATGACGTCTACGCGCAGGTAACGCGTCTCGCGGCCGCTTTTCGGAACGCGGGCCTGAAGCCAGGTGACACGATCGCCGCTTATATGCCCAATATGCCGGAGACGATTATCGGCATGCTGGCCACCGCCGCGATCGGCGCGATCTGGTGTTCCTGCGCGACCGATATCGGCAAGAACGCGGCCATTGACCGGCTCGGTCAGGTCAAGCCCCGGATTCTGATCACGACAGACGGCTATTATTACAAGGGCAAAGAATTCGATGTTCTGCGGAACGCCACCGCCATTTCCGAGGGAATCGAGACCGTTGAGCGCGTAATCGTCTGCCATTACGCCGGTGATTATTCCAAGGTCGGCGAAATGCCGAAAGCGTCGACATGGGAAGCTTTTCTCGCTCCGTCGGTTCCGGAAGATTTTGTCTTCGAGCAGATGTCCGCGGAAGACCCTATGGTCGTCATGTTCTCGTCCGGCACCACAGGCAAACCGAAGTGCATGGTTCAGTCGATCGGAGGGCTTTTGCTCAATCAGCTTAAGGAACTCGCTCTGCACAATGACATTAAGGCGAATGACCGGATGCTCTATATCACGACCTGCAGCTGGATGATGTGGAACTGGCAGCTGGCCGCTCTCGGGCTTGGCGCGACATTGATTCTGTACGATGGCAACCCTTCCTATCCCGAGACCGCGAGTATCTGGCAAATTCTGGAGCAAGAGCGCGTCACCGTTTTCGGGCTCAGCGCCAGCTACATTCACTCACTGGTAGCCAGCGGCTTCTCCGCGAAAGACTCCGCTGACCTTTCCGCTCTTCGTCTGATTTCGCAAACCGGCTCCGCTCTTTCGGACGCGGGATTTGATTATGTTTACGAAGAAATAAAAAAGAATCTTCATTTCAACTCAATTGCCGGCGGCACCGATATCAATGGCTGCTTCTGCACAGGTAATCCTCTCAGTCCTGTATGGTCCGGCGAGCTGCAGGGTCCCGGTCTCGGCATGAAGGTGGAGTGCTACAATGACGATGGCAAACCGGTCCGCGACGAGCAGGGCGAGCTTGTCTGCGAGATTGCCGCGCCGCCGATGCCGCTCTATTTCTGGAACGACCCGAACGGCGAGCGTTACATGGACGCTTACTTCCGTGACTTCCCCGGCGTGTGGCGCCACGGCGACTATGTCCTGATTCACGCCGACACAGGCGGCGTAACCTATTGCGGCCGCTCGGATTCCGTGCTGAAACCCTCCGGTGTCCGTATCGGAACCGCCGAGATCTACAACCAGGTCGAAAAGCTTCCGGAAATCCTTGACAGTCTGGCGATCGGCCAGAACTACCAAGGCGACCAGCGCGTCATTCTTTTCGTTCAAACCCAGCCCGGCTATCATGTGGACGAGGCGCTTAAGAAGTCCATCCGGACGATACTCCGCATAAACGCTTCGCCCCGCCACGTACCGTCCGTGATTATCGAGGTGCCGGATATTCCCAGAACGCTGAACGGGAAAAAGGTCGAGAGCGCCGTCACGAACATCGTCAACGGCCGCAAGGTCACGAACCGGGACGCTCTTTCCAACCCGAGCTCTTTGGATTTCTATGAAGAGATTCTGCCGGAGCTTGAGAAATAAGGCGGATACGCTATTTTTATAAATAAAAAAAAGAACGGCTTACGCGATAATTGATTCGCGAGCCGTTCTTTTTGTGTTCTGACTTTTACTGTCCCTGTTTCTTCGTCACCGAAGCCACCGAGATCACCGCCTGCCCATCCGAGGATTCCGGATACTCGACTTCCACGGTATCGCCCGCCGCGATCGTCACCACGGTCTCGTCGGACGCGACCGCGATTTTGTAGACCACGTCATTTTCGTCGACCAGATACGCGTACGTGTTGCCGGAATTATCCGCGTAAATGATGTTTTTCACTTTGAATGTCAGGGTTTTCGTCTGGCCTGTATCTGACGTCTGAGAACCTGCCGCGCCGGAAGCCAGCTTCTTGCTGTAGTCCTTCAGCGCGCCGTTAAAGGTGGAGGAAACCGACACGATCGTGTAATTATTGACATTGACCACCGCGTATTCCTTGACGAGCCCGGCGCTGTCCTTGAGAACCAGCGCGTAGGAAGGCACGCCGTCCACCGTCACGAGCGAAGGGAACGAGGCCTCATAGCCATAGTCCTGCACCACGCCCTGCGCCGCCGACATCGCCGAATACTCTTCCGCCCCGGCGCATTCCACGTACGCGCATTGCCCGGTGCGCGCATCCACCATAATGAAGCCCAGATTGGACTCATCCGAAGCGACCGACGTGATTCCTGTGTAGATATACAAGTCATTGCCCTTGGCGAGATAGCCAAAGTCGTTCGTAGTCTTCAGACAGCCCTTCTGCCCGATCCAGGAATTGAACCAGCCATTGCGCAGTATGCCATAGGAATTGTACAGCTCACTGACGAATTCACCCGTATATACATTGTCCACCCATTCCGGCACGTTCGCCGCGCCTTCATAGAAGTGGCTTTCTCCCGTGCAGGCGTCCGTAATGATAGCGCCTTTGATATACGCCCCTCCGAAAAGGAACTTATGCCCGTACACGCTCGTGATCCAATAGGGATTCCCCGACTCGTCAATTTCAAAGCTGGAATCCCCGAGCATCAGCGCCGGATACTGGAAACGGATATGACGCTCAAGATAATCGAGAAAGTACGCGCTCGGGCTGTAGCGAATTCCATGCTCCGTCCGGACAAAAGAAGCGTCAAACGTCTGCGTGTCGACGGTCACATAGCCCGGCGTGCCGGTCGTAAAGTTGTTGAAATACTTGAAGATGCCGCCGTACTCGAGCGGCGCGGCCTTGATAATGGCGTCCTTGTACACGAGCGTCGTGTAGGTACTCGACACCTCAAACTGCGACACGACATCGCTTAACGAGCCAATCACGCGGTCGCCGAGGATCTTCGCGCTGGAGGTGTCCATCAGGGAAATGTGATTCACGTCGTCCGATGTCGGAAGGTCTGAGGCGCTGCCATCTACCGGAACCATTCTCGATGAGTAAGCGCCCACATGGAACGCGTCCCACGACAGGAAACTAAAAACGATCGCGACAACAATAATAATCACCGGAAAGAAAGAAAAATCTTTCGTATGAATCTGTTTCAATCCGTCCTCAACGTCTTTTTTCTTACGCGATTTCCGAACGAAAGCCGTTGAAAACCCGGACAGCCCGCCTCGTTTCCCCGCGTAGATCAACGCCGGCGGTAGCGTTACCCAGAAAAGCCAGCGCCAGAAAGTGCCCGACAGCGGGTTGATCGGCGGCAGCAGGAACCAGTAAAGCGCCGCGATCCAAAGCAGGATCAGAACTATATTTCTTATGGGATGCTTTTTCATAATGTTTCACGTCCTCCTTGCGTCAAGTTACATACTATGCTTTATTATAACCTATTATGACACATAAAGAAACGCCGGGTTCAAACCGGCGTTTCTTTATGATCTCCTCACTATTGTATTTTCAAAAACGCGGGTTCCGGGCCTTCGGGATTAAAACTCACATACGTATCCGCGAGCGCGTCCTCATCGACTGTGTATAAAAGGCGCGCCTCTTTCGTTTCCTTCGCGCCTATATCCATAAAGTAAACATGCTTGCCGCCCGGATAATCTGTCCGGTCAAAATAAAATGGCATAGCGTCATACGCAAGGAAGTCGAGCTTATAACGACTGTCGACGTCAATCGCGAGCGCCCCATCCTTTTCTTTCAGAACCTCAAGCCGGTCTCCCATGAAAACATCTGTCAAATTGTTGTCCGAGTCGTTCTTGACTTCCAGAACCAACTCGAATATTTTTACTTCCGCCGTTTCTGTACGAACGTGAGCCGCGTTATTTTCCCAATAACTAACTTCTCTTGTTCTGGTTTTGAAAGTTCCATCCGTGTTAAGCAGCGTTTCAAGCGGCTCCATGCCATCATTAATACAAAAATCATCCGCGTTAAGTCCATTTGGCAGCGTATCGAGAACGCGCGCGCTTTTGACTGTACAGCTCACCTTACATGGCGTCATTCCAGCCGCGTCACCGGTTTTACCATTTATCGCGTCACCGACTGAAATGATATTACAATCCTCGATTCGCAAAGTATCCTCCAGCGATTCATCCGCGCCGACAGCGTCACTCTGCCGATATTCCGCGGCCGGAGAATCCGTCACCGTATATGTAATGTTTTCAGCGATTTTATACAATGTGTCCACAGAAATATCCTTCGCGGAGATAATCTCAATAATCTGTCCATCCTCCTCATGGAACAGAAGGAGCGTATGGTCATTGTCCATTCCGGAATGTGTTAAAAGCTCCGCCCGAACACCACCGATTTCCAACCGCTCGACCGAACTGACAAACGGCACAGTCAGTTCCGACGCCCCATTAACAGAAGCGACGCTGAAACCTCCGCGGTGGTCATTATTTTCTATAGGTTGAAACTTATTCTGCCCGCAAACCGGACATTCCGCGTAACCATCCGGAATATAATTCACCGCGATCTCAACCGCGCCGACAGCGCCGACGTTCTCCTCGCGCAGAATCGTGTAAGTATAGGTACCGGTTTCCTCATTCTTCGAAGCGCTGACATTTATTAAGCGCGCGGCCGCGGTAACAGTCATAGCTGACAGTGTCACAAGCGCCGCGATCAGCAGAACCAGTTTAATCGGCTTCTTCCGGCGCGTTCGCTCCGCGCCCAGCAACTCGTCCTTCCGGGCGTTATATTCAGCGGAAAAGATATGCTCTTCTCCATTTTCCATAAATTCCAAAGCGTCTTCCTCTCCTAAAATTCTCAGTTCCTCATTCATAACGGGTCCCTCCCGCTTCCTGTCTGATAAAATCTCTTGCCCTCTGGTATCGTTTCTTAGCGGCGTCCTCGCTGATTTCCAGTATTGCCGCGATTTCCTGATAACTCAATTCATAAAAGCATCGGTAACGTATAATTTCACGATCCTTTTCTGTCATCTTCCCCAGAAGCTGTCGGATATATTCCCGATTCTCCGCGCTTTTGACCGGTAGTAACTCCGCGGTCTGATTCGCTATGACCGGATCACTATCCGGAACCGTATAGCTCTTCTTATTCCTTCTATATTGATCAATGGCCGTCTGCTTCACCGCGTTTACCAAAAGAATCCTGGTCTTCGCGTCTTCCGGATCGCTGATTCCGGACAAATATGGAATGATCTTCACAAAAGCCTCATGTACAGCGTCTTCCGACTGCGCCTCACAGCGCAGGATCGAGAAAGCGACTCTGTATAATTTCCGCTCATAAATATCATAAAGCCGCGAAAGAAGTTTTTGCTGTTGTCCGCTCAGCTTTCTGTTCGTTTCTGACATATCGTTATCCTTTCTGTAAGCGCCTACACATATTATAACGAATGGACCCGGTAAAAAGGGACATAAAAAAGCGGCGTCTTCAAGAAACGCCGCTTCCTATATTATTCCCGCCGATCCCCCGCGAAAAACAAGGCGACCGTCCCCGGGCCGGTATGGCTACCGATCACCGTCCCGACACTATTGATCAAAACAGGCTCCGCCAGCTTCGGAAAAGCCGCTTCCACCAGATCCGCGACCTCTCTCGCGTCCTCGTAGCAGGCGGAATGGGATATAAAGCATTTCCCGCTGTAATCCAGGCCATCCGCCGCGTGTTCTTCCATCCGTTTGACAATTTCGCGGATTACGCGGCGTTTCCCGCGGTATTTCGCCCGCGGCGTCAGCCGTCCCTCCTCGTCCATATTCAGGAGCGGGCAGATATTCAGCGCGCTTCCCACCAGACAGGATGTTTTGGAAATCCGGCCGCCCCGGTAATAGCTGGTCAGATCCGTCGAGAAAAACCAGTGATGAATACGCAGCCGGTTATCCTTAATCCACTGCCGGACCTCGTCATAAGTGACGCCCATATCCCGCAGGTCCGCCGCCAGGTCCATCAGCAGGCCGTAGCCGCTCGACGCGCCCCGGCTGTTAATGATCTCGATCCGCCGCTTCGGGTATTTCTCCAGAAGCTCTGCCCGCGCGACCATCGCGGAATTACCGGCGCCCGAAAGCGCCGAGGAAGTCGTAACGTGCAGAATATCCAGTTCTTTTATCAGAAAAGGCTCAAAAAAGTTCTTGAACTGCTCAACATTTACCTGTGATGTCGTCGGCATCGCGCCTTCCGCCATGCGCCGGTAAAAATCCTCAAAGCTCATGCTTTCCCCCAGATCATCCGGGTATTCCACTCCATCCATGTGATAGTGAAAACACACATATGGAATCTCCCGGCTCTCAAAACGCTCCCGCGACAAATCCGCGGTCGAGCAGCATGTTAAAACATAATTCCTCATCCTCTTATTCTCCTCGTATACGCGTGTGTGTTCGCGTTCCTTGAACGCGAAGCCGTACTCTTATGTTACACGATTATAGAAAAATATCAAGAGCTATTTAACATAGTTATCGATACTATTTGTAACAGAGTGCCATATTTCTTGCAATCCCGTCTCTACAATCTTATAATATCTCCATAACTTGAGAAATTTGAGCAGTAAAAAGGCCGCTTACGCGGCGGAATGGAGTGATTTGTATGAGCAGAAATAAAAGCAATCGCTCGCGGATGATTCGCGAGCTGGTCAAAACCTCCAGCGACGAGCTGAAGGATGAGGAACTGATGCATATGCTGATTTCGGAGAAGGTTTCCGCGAACATCAACACGGACGACAAGGCGACTTTCGGCCAGAGAGCTTCGGACGCGGTCGCCCGATTCGCCGGCTCCTGGGCGTTTATCTTCTCATTTCTCGGAGTCATGGTATTGTGGATGATTTTGAATACGTTACTCGCGGCAAAAGCTTTCGACGGGTATCCGTTCATCCTCTTGAATCTTGTGCTGTCGTGTATCGCGGCGGTGCAGGCGCCGCTCATCATGATGAGCCAGAACCGCCAGGAAGCCAAAGACCGCGCCCGCGCGGAGAATGACTACCACGTCAACCTGAAAAGTGAGCTGATCATCGACGATCTGCATCTGAAACTGGACTCTGTGCTGGAGAATCAAAAAAAGCTGACCGCGGAGATCAGCTCTTTGAGAAAAGAACTCAATGAAATCAAGTCCGATCCGGTATCTTCCGACACGAATCAAAACCAATAATCAGCATACAGGCGCGTCCATCAGGCATTCCTGTGACTCAACCGCGTATTCCGCGGAGTCATACGCGAGGATAACATCCTCATTCTTAAAGCTTCGCCGAAAATCACGGAACACGCGCTCCATGATTTTCGGGATGGAGTCGCGCCGCGCGTTAGTCAGAATGACAAGGTACTGGGTCGCGCTGAAACGGGAGCTGACATCCACGTTGCGCAGCGTCTCGCCCATCACCTTATTCAGGCACCACTGCGCCCTCTCCTGCTCCTGATCCGTGAATACGCCGCCGTCTTTCGGCTCAATCGTGATCAGCAGGATATTGACGCTGCCGCCGGACCTGCGCGCGACACTGGTGATGTAATAATAAATGTTCGCGAACGCGCGGTTATTGACATTGAACGCGCCCTTATACTGTCCCTGAAGCTCCAGCGAGCGCATCAGACTCTGAAGATCGACCGTGGCCTCTTTCTCCACAAGGGCGCTCTTCTCGCGGTAAAAATAATAACCGGATTTCCCGTTCTGCTTGACGTGATAAAGAGCCTTGTCCGCTTTCTCCCGGGCCTCTTCAAAAGAAACCTTCCCGCTGAACGTAAATAATCCGATCGATAACGACGTCTCTTTGAGACGTCCTTTTCTTGTCTCGAAGGACTGGCAGATTGCCCTCGCCTGCTCCTCCGCTTCCTTCGCGCGCGCGCCGGGCATGAAAAGCAGGAACTCATCACCGCCAATTCTCGAGGCGATCACGTTCTTACGGTCCCGCAGGACACTCGCCGCCGTCTTCAGGGCGAGGTCTCCCGCCAGATGCCCATATATATCATTGATATATTTCAGGTTATCCAGATCCACAAAAGCCAGGCACCCGCCTGTTCCCGACATGGCGTCCTGAATCAGTCTCTCGCCTCCGCGGCGATTCCACAAAGAGGTCAGAAAATCCGTGCCCGCCTCCGCTTCCGCGCTTCTTCCCGTTGTCTCCTGCCGTTCTCCCGCGAGCGCCATACAGATTATGAAGCGGTGTTTATGACGCTCGTCCTCCACGCTCGTGAAATGAAGCGTGTAAAGGAGGCCGGTACGGACCGAGCGCGCTTTCAGTAACTTCTCCTTATCACTTATCAGATCATGGGTGATTTCGAGTTCCTCACCTGCCGTAATTCTGAAAATATCCTTCAGGGACCTCGCCCGCGCGGAATCCAGATCGAAAACCTCCTTCGCCGCGGGATTGACCTTCAGCGGCCGATACCTCGGGTCCAGAATCAGAATCGGTATTTCCTCATTCTGAAAAACATGGCTCTCCGGCCTCAAAAAAGCCGCGTACGAGATCAGTTCTTTTATAAAGTAGAACACGCCCATGACAGCGACCAGCGCGCAGACCGCCAAAAGACCAATATTGATATACAAAAACATATGTCTCCACCCCCGGAGTAATTTCTTTTTTCATAGTTTACCAGAATGCCCGGGGAATGTAATCCGTCTAAAGTATGAGAGGAGCGGCTAAACCGCTCCTCTCCAATAGAATCTTATTATACAAATGTCGCGGTCGCGCCGGCCGCCGCCTCGGCCGAGCCGGCCACATACGATTCCGTTCTCAGAAAAATAAGCCGGCTGCCGATCTTGTCGGCCTTCGCCCGAATCCGGACACGCGCGCCGCTTGGCACGGTTTTCATGAAGCTGACCGAAATCTGAACAGTGGCCGTCATCCTGCTTTTCCTGTAATAGCGCGCCATCACGCCCATGACCATATCCATCATCGAGGTAAGCAGCCCGCCCTGAAGCGTTCCCGACGGGTTCAGCTCCCAGTCCCGGACCGGGAACTCCGCGTCCAGTGTCTGATTGGCCGCGTCACAGCCGGCGAATTCCGCTTCCAGCATTTCCAGGATCGAGTTCTTCTCTTCCCCCGGCGCGAACGCCGCGGTCAGGACTCTTTCCATGTATGCCTGCTCCGGCTCGCCTTCTTTTCTTTCCCATTTTCCATGACGGATTTCATCAAAAACTGAGTAATCCAATTTTGCTTCCTCCTTAGCCCTTGCGGAACCGGGACAGAAACGCTCTGGTCTGCGGCTGCTTCGGGTTTCCGAAGACCTCTTCCGGCGTTCCCTGCTCACAGATCACGCCATCGCTCATATAGACGACATGCGAGGAAACATCGCGCGCGAAAGCCATTTCATGCGTCACGACGATCATCGTCATGCCTTCCTCCGCGAGCTTCGACATTACGTCCAGAACCTCTCCGACCATCTCCGGGTCAAGCGCCGAGGTCGGCTCGTCAAAAAGCAGAACCTCCGGGTTCATCGCCAGCGCTCTGGCAATCGCCACGCGCTGCTTCTGCCCGCCGGAAAGCTGTCTCGGCCTCGCCTCCACGTACTCGGCCATGCCGACGTGATTGAGATATTTGAGAGCGTTCTCCTCCGCCTCGGACTGCGAGCGTTTCAGAACCTTCATCTGCCCGACACAGCAGTTTTTCAGCACATTCATGTTCTCAAAAAGGTTAAAGGACTGGAATACCATACCCACCTTCGCGCGGTACGCGGCCGGCTTGATCGTTCCGTCCGTTACGTCCTCCTCGTGGAAAAGAATGCTTCCGGAGGACGGCGTTTCCAGCATATTCACGCAGCGCAGAAGAGTGGACTTGCCGGAACCGGAGGCCCCGATCACGGTGGTGACATCCCCTTTGCGCACCTCAAAATCAATATCCTTAAGCACCTCATGATTGCCGAAGCTTTTGGAGAGATGCCGCACCTGCACAATCAATTCGCTCATTTCTTCGCCTCCTCAGTGTTTTTCGCTTTCGCGTCGGGGTAATTGTAATTTCCCGCGACCTGCGTCAGCGGATCCTTCTGGACCAGCTCATAATCCGATCCGCCCTCCAGCTTTTTCTCCAGATAACGCAGCAGGAACGAGGCGATCAGCGTCATCGTCAGATAACCGATCATTTCAATCGTCGCCGATGGGAAGTAAGTGAACGTCGCGCCCGAAACGGATTTGTGGACAGCGAAGAAATCCACGAAGCCGATGATGAACATGACAGAGGTATCTTTTACGTTGATTATGAAGTTATTACCGATCTGCGGCATAATATTCCGCAGCGCCTGCGGCAGAATAACGGACAGCATCGTCTGAAAATGCGTCATGCCCAGCGCTTTCGCGCCCTCGTTCTGCCCCGGATCGACGGAAATAATGCCGCCTCGCACGGATTCCGCCATATACGCGCCGGTATTGATGGAAACAACGATCAGCGCGACTGACCATTTGTCCGTGAATTGTACCGTGTTGTTGCTGAAATACGGCACGCCGTAAAAAATGAACACGGCCTGCAGGATCATAGGCGTCCCTCGGAACACCTCCACGTATATCCGCACGATGATTCGCAAAAGCCGCAGGAAAAATTTCTTAACGGGGTTATCCCTTTTCTCGATCGGGATCGTCTGCAGTATGCCGCAGAGGAAACCGATCAGACATCCGATGAACGTGCCCAGAAGCGCCAGAAGAAGCGTGTTCCGCACACCATTCAAGTAGTTCTTGCCATACTGCTGCCACAGCGACGCCATATCCGAGCCCAGCTGCGCGAACCGTGATTTCGTCTCTGTCGTCGTAGTCGTGTCGTCCGTGGATTTGACGTCATCCAAAGGCGCTACGGAAGCGGCCCGGGACATCTGCTCGTCAAAATCCTCTTTGCTCATTTTCTGGACGACCGCGTTGATTTTATCCTTCAGCTCGGTATTGCCCTTGCGGACTGAGATACCGATATTGATATCCTCGTCGGACACCTTGAAGTCGTCACCGCTGTTCGCGAAATCCAGAATTTTGAAATCCGGATACGCCTGCAGGGCGTACTCCGCGGTCGGGTAATCCGTGCAGATATAATCGACCTGTCCGGTTTCCAGCGACATAAGCATAGCCGGAGCGGATTCCGCCGCCGTCTGTACCGTCGCGCCCTGGATCTGCGGCAGGCAATTGTCATACCAGATCGTGCCCATCTGCGAAGTGCAGGAGCCGCCCGAAAGATCGGATATGCCCTTCGCGTCCGCGAATTTGCCGGAGCTCTTCGTCAGGCAGACGATGGAAGCGTACAGATACGGGCCCGCGAAATCAACCTCCTGCTCGCGTTCCGCCGTAATGGACTGGCCGGCGATAACCGCGTCAACTGTGCCGGACTGAACCGCCGGAATCAGGGAATCCCAATCCAGCTGATGTACCTCCAGCTTCCAGCCATACGCCTCGCAGATCTTTTTCGCCATCATGATGTCGTACCCGTTCGCGTACTCGTCCGAGTCGGCGATCGGCACGGCTCCGTTCGAGTCATCCGGCTGCGCCCAGTTATATGGCGCGTAGGAACATTCCATCGCCACGGACAGAACGCCGTCCTCTACGCCGCTGCCCGCCGCTGACGCGGCTGTTGACGTCGTCTGACTGTCCGACGCGGTTGTCCCGGATCCCGACGACGCGCTCGCTGTCAGTCCGATGCTGCCAATCAGCGTAGACGCGGTCACGCAGATCGCGAGGATCAGGTAAAGCAGTCTTTTCTTTTTGTTCATTGACAAAAATTCCTCCCTTCAAACACAAAAAATCCCCCTCTGAACGAAACACGGAGTGGGAATTCAATGAACCTGACACGGTATCTGCCAAGGGAGCTCACTGATAGCGCTCCGTGTACCCGATGATACGCGGCAGTCCGACGGGTATTTCCCGGCGGCCCAGCAATTCCGGCCTTCATACAATCCGGAACACTTCGGCGAAGTCCCCTTTCCCACGTTCGCGCGGCCTCTTTGCCGCCCGCGGTACTCTTGTTCCCCGCGCCTCTATCTGAAGCATTTTTTTGTTTTATTATATATGCTAACATGCTACCACAGTAAAGTAAGTGTGTCAATTCAATCTCTGGATTCGCGAAAAATAAAGATACGCGTGATTATTCTTTAAAAAAACAGAGTTCAGAACTTTTCATTCTAAACTCTGTCCACTCATTTAAATATCGATTAAAACTCTTACTGATCAATAAAATCCTGAAAGCCTTCCAATAGATATAATCCCGCGATTGCTCCTTGATCCGCTACTCCACTCGCCTTTGCCGTAAATACCGCGGCTTTACCAAAAACAGGTGTCATGTTCTTGGTGTTCTCCACGCCTTTACCAGCTTCCGTGACCGCCACCCGAATAACAGACACGAGGCTCGCTCCATCGCGGGATAACTCAGCGACAGAGGCTACCGCCGCCGGGTACACGGAATCCAGAATCGTCCTATCTCCCAATTTACATTTTCCGCGCTTTTGTATTCCATCCGCGAATCCGACCAGGAAGTCCGCGAACTCCTCTTTGCCGATTTCATTTTTACCTTTTAGCTTTTTAGCGCCTTCGATTATGCCGCTGGACATTAACGTGCCCATTGTCGATGGCACTATAGAAGACATTTTCATTCCGGATTTCATGAGTGTTTTCCCAATGTCCTCAGGATCATAATTCTCTTCGATCAGTTTTGGGAGCGCTCCATATCCTTTGCTCATGGTCAGGCCAAGATCGCCATCTCCCATTTTCGCGTCCATCTCGCATAATTCATCTTTTTTTTCGGAGAATTTATTCGCTACACTCTGAAACAAAAGCGAAACTCTCCGAGCGTCTATCTTTTCCATTTTTCCGCCTTTCAGACCTGCGTATAAAAAGGGGTGTTTACCGGCATATCAATCTGTTTCTTCACACAGTCATCCTCAATTTTCATAATAGAAACCGAAGCGCCCGCCATTTCCATAGAAGTCGCGTATTCTCCCACAAAGGACCGATAAATTTTTACTTTTTCAGCGTCAAGAATTTTATAAACCGAATGGCATAATATATAGAGTTCTTCCTGAGAAGTCGCTCCAAGTCCATTTATAAGAAGGCATATTTCCTCGCCTTCTTTCAGCGGCATATCTTCAAGCAGAGCGCCCACAACCTCTTCCGCGATCTCGTCCGCTGTTTTGATCGGGCCGTTCCAGACACCGGGCTCGCCATGAATTCCCATCCCCATTGACATTTCATTCTCTTCCAGCGTAAAATTCGGCTTTCCGATTTCAGGAATAATACATGGCGTAAACGCGAAGCCAACTGTTCTGGTGTTCGCCTTCGCTTTCTCCGCGGCTTTCAGAACTTCTTCCAACGTACCGCCTTCCGCGGCTTTCGCGCCGGCGCATTTATATATAAAGAATATGCCTGCCACGCCTCTTCGGCGGGAACTCTCCTTATTTGAATAAACATCATCCGCGCCAACAATCGATTTTACCTTGATATCATCCATTTCGCACATTTCCGCCGCCATGTCAAAATTCATGATATCCCCTGTGTAATTCCCATAAAGATATAAAACACCCGCGCCGCTTTCAACTTCTTTTGTTATATTATAAATTTCTTCCGCGGAAGGCGACTGAAATACCCCGCCAACGCCGCATCCATCCAATAAATTTTCGCCGACATACCCCAGAAAGAGCGGCAGGTGACCGGTGCCGCCTCCTGTAACAATCGCGACCTTGCCGGGCTTTTTATTGGCTATACAATAACAATGTTTGTCCTGATTGACATATTTTACCATGTCACCGCGCGCTTCATAAATCCCGTCCAGCATATCATCCACATAATTCGACGGATCATTTACTATTTTTTTCATAACAAACCTCACCTATTTCATTTACACAGATTTCTTAGTTTCTTCCTCTATTGGGTTTTCATCCGCGATACATTTACTCCCGTCCTTCGAGAATTTATTCCTCCTGCTAAAATAAAGAGGAATGCCGATCGCGGTCAATCCGATACCGATCATCGCGTTCTGAGGCTGTGAGATAGCGACGCTGATCAGCATGAACACGCCGCCTATAATCGCGAACAGCGGAACGCCGGGATACAGCGGGCATTTAAAAGGTCTGTCCCGATCCGGAGCTTTCTTTCTCATCAGAATAACCGCGAAGAAAACCATGACATAAAAAATCCAGTTCGTAAACGTAACAATATCCGTCAGTTTGTTAAAAGTACCGGAAAGGATATATATAATAACCAGGACCGCCTCAAACACCGCCGTCAGGATAGGCACATTGGTTTTCGGATTGACCCAGGCGAAATATTTACTTCCGGGAAGTTTATTCTCTTTTGCCATCGCGTATGGAATTCGCATAGCCACAAGAATGTTTCCATTAATAACGCCAAAAGCTGATATTAAAATTCCAACTGTAATTAAGGTTCCTCCAACCGGGCCAAAAAGAACCATCGCGACATCCGCTGCCGGCGTAGCTGACTGAGATAGTTGAGCCGCGGGAATCGCGAGAAGATACGCCACCATAGCCAGGACAAAAATAATAGTATAAATCGTCAAACCGCCAATGATAGATCTCGCTATATCTTTTTTCGGATTTTTCAGCTCACCTGTGATATTTGTCACGCCAATCCATCCGTCAAACGAGAACATACACGCGAGAAGCGCGATACCAAGGCTGGAAGCGACAGGATGCGCGGGGTCCGTCATCGGAGTAAGCCGAACAAAATTAGTCCCGCCTTTAAAAAAGCCGACAACAATAATTAACACAATCGGAATAACTTTCGCCACAGTGCAAAGATTCTGCACCAAGGCGCCCGCCTTATTCCCCATACTATTTACAAACGCGAGAAAAACTACCGCGGCAATACCAATCAAAGGTACCGTTGTCGATTTCAGCCCAAGCAGAGACGCCACCTGCGTGCCGAACACAATCGCGAAAGCGGCTATACTGCCGGGATAAAATAATACTGTATCGAACCATCCTTTTAAATAGCCGCCCAACGGTCCGTATATCTCTTCAATCCAAATGGTCTCGCCGCCTGTCTTGGGAATCATATTAGCTATTTCCGTAGACGCGAGCGCGCCGCACATTGTAATCGCTCCCGCCAAAACACACGCGATTATACCAAGGCCCGGAGCTCCGGTAGCCGTAAAAAGAGCCTGCGGCTTAAAGAAGATACCGGTTCCAAGAACCAGTCCGATTACAACCATTGTAGCGCTGAACAATCCAAGATTTCTTTTCAGCTTTCCTTGTTCCATAATGAACTCCTCCCAGATAATTTACTTTTTCCTATTAATCCGTCTGATGTTGTTTCATAAACCGCGCTACGCGTTTCAAGCCTTCTTCAATATTTTCCTTAGACGTGGCGTACGATAACCGAACATATCCTTCTCCCGAGCGGCCGAACCCTGAGCCCGGTGATGTTACCACTCCGACATCGCGCAATAAGCTCATCGAGAATTCTTCCGATGTCATACCTGTTTGTTTGATATTCATAAATACATAGAACGCCCCATTGGGTTTGATACAGGAAAGGCCTTTAATCTGATTAATGCCTTTGTATATCAAGTCACGTCTTTCCGCGTAAGAAGCGTTCATTTTCCGGATCGAGTCATCCCCGTTTGTCAACGCCTCAATACACGCGTATTGCGTAAATGTAGGTACACAACATAATATTTCTTCATGAATCTTGGGAATTTTTCCCGCGATTTCCGCGGAAGACGCGATATAACCAACGCGCCATCCTGTCATCGCGTATGTTTTTGAAAAGCTGTCTACAATGATGGTACGCTCTTTCATACCCGGAAAACGAGCGATATCAAAGAACTCAAGACCATCATATAACAAGTATTTATAAACTTCATCGAAAATCACAAAGATATCATATTTCTGGGCTAATTTCGCGATACCTTCCAGTATTTCTTTAGTCGCCACGCCCCCTGTAGGATTCATAGGGGAATTGATCATAATCGCCTTAGTTTTGGAAGTAATCGCGCTTTCCAGCTCATTCAAGTCAAAATTAAAGCCATTTTCTTCCCGTACAGGAACACATACCGGTGTCGCTCCAACCATACGGGCCTGATCCATATAATTAACATAGCAGGGATCCGATACTATAATCTCATCTCCCGGATCGAGGATCGCCAGCATTGTAAGGTAAATTGCCTCCATACCGCTGGCAGTAATCACAACCTCATCCGGATCATAGGATACTTTATCATATTCTTTAAGTTTCTTCGCGACCGCTTCCCGCAGCTCTCTCATTCCCGCGTTGGAATCATAATGTGTATCGCCTCTTCGAATCGACATGACCGCCGCTTCCCTGATATTTTCAGGTGTTACAAAATTCGGCTCGCCCAGGCTGAAATTAACCACATTATTCATTCCGATTGACATTTCAAACATTTTACGAATCGGAGATGGACGCATCTCCGAAATTTTAGACATCTTAGCCATTTTCCTCTTCTCCATTCTCCGATCGGCTTTCAGGTTTATTATAAATTAAAGATATTCTGAAAGTGGCGCGAGGGTCTTCTCGATTTCTTTTTTCTCCTCGGGCGCGATCTCTCCAAGAGGTCTTCTCGCTAAGCCAATCTCTTTCAATCCCTGGCATTCGACTACATATTTGAAAATCTCAAGCCAATGCGGATCGTTTGTTTTATAAGTGTAAAAGTAGTTCATAAAAGGAATCATCTTCTGCCAGATTTCCATAGCTTTAACATAGTCTTTATCAATTTTGACCGCGTCATACAACGCGCGGCAGAATTTCGGAAACGCCGCCGGCAAACCGCTCAGCCATCCATCCGCTCCGGCAACCAGTCCTTGTACAGGCTCATAATCATGGCCATACATAACAACAAGATCATTTCCACACTCGTACTTCAGATCCGCGCAGCGATTAGAGTCGCCGTGCGCCGCTTTCATGGAACTGATCACTCCCTCATCAACCAGCGTTTTGATTTCCCGGGCGTTAAGCTCATACCCGGCGAACCATGGATTATTATAGATAAGAATATCGATATCCAGGTTTTTATGAACCTCACGGAAATGATTCATAACCGTTCTTTTACATGGCGTGAAATAGTATGGATTGATAACCATTACGCCATCCGCTCCGCAATCCCGCGCGTACTTACTCATCGCGATTGTCTGATCGGTGCTGTATTTACCGGTACCCGCGTAAAGAGGGACTTCATGATCCACGAATTCACAGGCTGCCTTAATAATTTCTTTCTGCTCATCCGGATCCATCGCCATGTTCTCTCCTGTGCTGCCACAAACCGAAAGGCCCGTCGCGCCATTATCAAGAAGCCACTGCCAGTACTTTTCCTGTCCCTTTCTGTTAAAAGAACCGTCCGCGTTCCATACCGTCAAACTCGCCGGCATAATGCCACCCTTTAATTTGTTAATAGTCGCCATAATTTTCTCCTCCGCTTCTTTGTTTACTAAACAAATAGTGTTGTTTTGTTTTGTGTAGCTATATAATAGTATTTGTTTAGTGCTTTGTCAATTCCTTTTGTTTAATTCGTTGTTATACATATATTACGGGTTTAAACATTGTGCAATTTTACTATTTCCAAAGCCAAGCGCGCCTATAAAAAAATCTGCCGAATGAACGGCAGATTTCGTTTATTACATATTTAATTTATAAATATTACCCTTATTTCTGATTTCGCGTCAAATCCTTTACGCTTTCTCTGATCACAAGCCTCCCTGTTACTCTGGATTTGACAGGGACAAACTCCGCGTCATTGATTTGGGCCAACAACTGATGTACCGCCTGTTTGCCCATAACTTCCTTCTGAACATGAATCGTCGTAAGCGCCGGCTGGCTGATCGACGCGTAAGGAATGTCATCGAATCCCACAACAGAAATATCTTCCGGCACTTTATAACCAAGTTCTTTCAACGCTTTAATCGCGCCAAGCGCGATAATATCGTTATCCGCGAAGAAGCAATCCGGTAAGTCTTTCGCGTTTTTCAAAAGTTCTTTTAATTCCTCACAAGAGCCTATTAATGTCGCGGGTATCGTATACTCATCTTCAGAACGGCATTCTATATTAAGATTTTTACAGCAATATTCATAGTAATAGCTTCTCTCCGTGAAATTCGAGAAATCATCCGCGCTCGCGAAATGACCGATTCTATGATGTCCGAGCTTCTGGCAATATTCCAGCAGAATCAGAACATTCTCATAGTTATTCATGCATACGGAATTATAAGAAAAATCCAGCATGTGGTTATCCACAGACACAAAAGGTATCGTAATATCGCGCAGCGACGGATAGATATCTTTTGTAATTTCGGACGCGATCAAGATCATTCCTTTATATTTCGCGAAATCATCTATCTGTAAAATTGCTTCCGCGGTTTCTTTCGCTACAAGGGTAGTAACTTCATAATCCGCGTTTTTCAAAGTCTCTTCTACTGTTTCGATAATGGAAGCGATAAAGCCCTGATTTTCTTCAATTAAGGAACCTGTTTTACGAAACTCAACCACAATAATTCTATCTTTTTTCTGCTTTGATCTGCTTCTGGGTACAAAATTATATTTTTTAATCGCGTCTTGCACCATTTTTCGCGTTTCATCTTTAACGCCTTTTTTATTGTTTAGAACAATAGATATTGTGGCCGGAGAAACCCCGATTTTCTCAGCCAGTTCTCTTATCGTCATATCTTTTCACTCACTTTCACGCTTCATAGTTTGTTTATTAAACATTATACTTTAATGGTTTGTTGTTTGCAACTCCATAAACTCGCGTCCTTTCATAATCAGGATCGAGTAGGAGGAAATTCATTCAGTGAATGAATTTCCGACCTCTCACACCACCGTACGTACCGTTCGGTATACGGCGGTTCAATCAACTTAACACGTGACACGTTTATCTATGTAGTAGTCGAAC
>Ga0268360_1001694_pt1 | contig 20949 bp, 16 predicted proteins | sample BioMet11_FD_192465 | JGI IMG/M metagenome (GOLD analysis project Ga0268360, IMG submission 192465) | Sewage microbial communities from Oakland, California, United States - Biofuel 11 (Illumina Assembly) | ecosystem: Engineered > Wastewater > Sewage > Unclassified | place: USA: California... | reverse complement strand
CGAATTTGGTTGTATATAGCTCATAATATCGTTCTTATGCCCTATAAAATTACTCATTTATTCCATTTGTACAATATTTTAAAGAACTTTTTTTTATTTTAATTTTTACACAGCCTCTTAAGCCCGGAGTTAGTAAAATACAGTAAACATTGGGCTTTAGCCCTTCAAAGAATTTTTTTATCGGACAACAGTGAAATAATATGTTGAATTAAAAAGCAAAAGTAATAGAATATCTTACTTTTACAAGTCAAGCGGGTAAAAATGTTTAAAGATTAATCAAAAATTTTTCAGGAAAATATTATTTTTGATCCATCAAATTTAAAACAAATCAGTAATCCTTAAAAAATAAAACGATGACACTTATTAAATTAGTTGAAAAAGAAGAAGCTACCGGTAAAGTAGCCGAAATTTATGAAGCAATGAACAACATGTGGGGGATGATACCCGAAGCTTTTAAACTGTACAGTCCCAGTGAAACCCTGCTCAATCAGCAATACAACAATCTTATGTTTTACTCCAAGCATCCGACCATAGGAAATAAATTGCAGGCTTTTATCCGTCTGCTGGTTTCGGAAAAGGAAGATTGTAAATATTGCGTTGGAATGAACACCGGCATGCTTTTTCATTACGGTGTATTGCCCGAAATGATTGAAGAGATTAAAAAAGACCCGTCTACCGCCCCTTTGGACGATAAGGAAAAGGCGATGCTGCTTTTTGTTCTTAAACTGGTTCAGAATTCCAATTCCATTGAGCAAAAGGATGTGGATGAACTTAAAAAATTAGGCTGGAGCGATGCTGAAATCCTGGAAGCAAGCTATCATGGAGCGATGCAGACGGGAACAGACAAGCTCTTTAACGCTTTTAAAATTCAACTTTAGGTATCAGACAGCGTCGTTTTGATTGCTGACAGTGATCCTCAATAACATTAAATTTCCTGCTTAGGGATATTTTCCTAAACAGGAAATTTAATGTTTGTTGATTTTTTTTGACGGTTAACAAATGTAACCGTAGCTATTTATCGTCCTTTTTTACTTTTTCATCCTTTTTTACTTTTTCTACCATTTTTCCTGTCTTCCGCTTTTTATTATTTATATTGTTACCTTTTTTATCTGCTTTCCGGTTGGGAGATGATGTTCCTATAGATTGCGGTTCATTCTTCTGATTATTGAAATCGTTGCGAGGTTGATCCTGTCCGGGGCTTGCTTTAACGGTACGTGGTTGTTCAGCATTGCCGGCATTACTCTTCGTATTTGTATTGTTAGGTTGAGGGTTGATTTGATCTATTTTACGGGGTTCGGGGACCGGCTTTTCTTGTTTAATATCCTTAACGTTTTTTTGATTGTTAAATTTGTTGCGTGGCTGGTCCTGTCCTGGAGTTACTTTAACAGTACGTGGTTGCTTAACATTACCGACATTTCTTCCCGTATTAATCGTTTTAGGTTGCGAGTTGATTTGTTCTGTTTTACGACGTTCGGGAACCGGATTTACTTGTTTGATGTCTCTGACTTTTGCCGGAGCCGGACGATGCGATTGTCCTTCGTTTTTTACAACTACCGGTCTGTAAAAGGCTACCCTGTTATCTTTAATTACTTGTCCGGGTTTGTCGTTATCCTGTATTGAATATTGATGTACGGAATGACGGGTAACATGTTGTATTTCGGTGTGACTGGGTCCGCTGAAATAAGTTGCATGACGGTTAGGATCTTCATACGTATTGATAATTACCGTAGAATTATTGATGATCGTAACATTTTGCGAACGATCAATGTAATGATTATGCATGTCATGACGGGGAAAATCATAATCACGGACAAAGATCCATCGTTCGTTTGGAATCCGATAATCATTTCCGATGGAAACACTAATGCTGATACCCGGTTCCAAAGGAGCCCAGCCATAATATCCTGCAGATCTTCGCCAGCTCACCCATGCTGGTCCCCATTCTGTGTCGGGAACCCAAACATAACCTAAACTGGAATCAAAATGCCAGCGTCCATAGTGAAAAGGTGCCCATCCCCACGGATAATTGGAAATCCATGTCCATCCATATTCGGTATATATCCAATATCCATTGGTAGCGTAGGGCGTAAAATCCGGATCTACATTAGGAGCCCAGACATAGCCATATTCCGGATCGTTGAACCAGGAGCCATATGGACTTAGTTCATCATAAAAGAGCTGAAAACTTACATTTGCATTTTGGGCCGAGGTTTTTTGAGGAATAGCCCATACACCCATCATCATGATGATGATAATAGTGCCGATTTTTATTGATGCTTTCATTTTTTTCAATTTTGAGATGATAAAATAAAGGTTTATAAATATAAATAAAAAATTACAAAAACCGTTCCATAAATCACGCTGGATGATAAAAGATGAGTTTTACCGCCGAACGATATTTTTGGTCGGGCTCGAGATTGCCATAAAATATCCTGATCTTAAATAAAATGACGAAAAGAAAAACCATTTTAAACATACTTTAACTTAAATTATTATTTGTGAATAATGCAGGCTAATATCCCAGTTCTTCATCAATTAATATTATTTTGATCCGTTTTGGGGGATACGACTTCTCTGTTATTGTCCATGTATTACAAATCCGTTGAGGACTTTTACAATCATTACACACGCCGGTCTTTTGGCAAGGTGTTTTGAAATTTTCATGGCGTTTTGCGTTTAATGGAGCCGAAATTGTTTTTATCCGTTTAAAAGCTTCGTCTATGTCTTTAACTATTTTATTTATACCAATAAACAAAACCACATTCCGTGGACCAAAGGTAATTGCAGCCACCCTGTTGCCTATCATGTCGAGATTGACTAACTGTCCGGCTTCGGTTATTGCATTGGTTCCCGTCAGAAATAAATCCGTCGTTAATGCTTTTCTCCGTTGATTAATTCTGGTTTCCCAGGGATCGTCAGGACTAAAAGTTTCTATAAATTCAATGGAATCCATGTCTTTTAGCATTTCGAGCACCCCGGTCTTGCGCATCGTTATGGAGTCGGCATAGGAGACATTTGAAAACGTTATGGTTTTAAGTATTTTATTTTCAAAAATATCTTTGGCCGATTTTATATCCTTAGCATAAAACACCTCGAAATTATTAAACTCAAGCTGTTTGATTGTTTTCTGTAGTTTATCCATGGCAATAGTGAATAACATTGGCTATGTTAAGTGTAATAGACAAAAGTAATGTTTTTTTTAACCAATGTTTTCCATGTGGACAAAAACAATGGTATATTTTTAGTTTTGATAATCGTGCCACATAAAATAATTAAAGGTGCTTTTATCCGTTTCTTTGCCCATTAATCCTAAAGAACAAAAATAATCAGCAAAAGACACAAACGTTTCAGTAAAACACACAAACGTTTCAGTAAAAGACACAAACGTTTCAGTAAAAGACACAAATGTTTCAGTAAAAGACACAAACGTTTCAGTAAAAAACACAAACGTTTCAGTAAAAAACACAAATGTTTATGTAAAATACACAAATGTTTCAGTAAAATACACAAACGTTTTAGTAAAAAACAAAGATGTTTCAGTAAAAAACCCAAATGATGTTTTACTGAAATCAAAAAAATGATTATTTTTATCGAAAATTTTATTTCAGAACTAAAAAACAGGATTATGGATACTATTCAGGTAATTCCAATGATAGAACGGGAGATGTATCGGAAGCATCAAAGCATTTCGGAAATAGCCCGGAAGCTTAGTCTTAATCAATCGTCGGTTAATGGGATGTTTAAACGGTCTTCAATGCAAGTACAACGCCTGATCAAGCTGTCGGATGTACTGCAATACAACTTTTTCAGGGAAATTGCGGCATTGCTTCCTTATGCCGAGCCGGCTGATGAAACGCAAGTCAAGGATCAGGAACGCATCAAAGAATTAGAAATAGAAGTGCGCATTCTGCGGCAAACGCTGAAGGATGCAACGAATCGTTGATATAAAGGATACGCCATGCATAAAACAAATGCTGCCCGTATGCTCGACAAGCAGGGCATAGCTTATGAGTTGATAGAATACGAAGTGGACGAGGACGACCTAAGCGCAACCTCTGTAGCTTCCAAGATCGGTGAAAATATCGACCAGGTGTTTAAGACGCTGGTGCTCCGTGGCGATAAAACGGGTATCGTGGTTGCCGTGATACCCGGCGAAACGGAACTGAACCTGAAGACTACCGCCCGGATCACCGGCAATAAAAGCGTAGCTATGGTTCATGTAAAAGAGCTTTTGGGCCTTACTGGATATATCCGTGGTGGCTGCTCGCCTGTGGGGATGAAAAAAGTCTACCCGACCTATATCCACGAAAGTTGCCGGCAGTTCGACTTTATTTACATAAGCGCCGGACAAAGAGGACTGCAATTGAAAATAAACCCTGATGAACTGGCAAAAAGCTGCCGTGCGGTAGTTTGTGATTTGTTGTAGCTATGGGATTTCAAAGGTGTTCGCGGCAAAAGAAGCAGAGCTTAAGCTAAATGTAAATTTTTATCAAACCAAAGCGTCTATCCGTTGTTTTATGTGTCATTAATTTTTTAATTTATTGGTCAGATGGAATATCCATAAAATATCATTTTCGGTTGGTATGAGCATAACCCTTATGGATATTTCATTATCGGTTAATTTGCCAGATATGCTAACTTTGCACTTTGTAAAAACAATTCAGAATTATCACGATCAGAACTAAAAAATAGAGAGATGAACACAACCACAGAAAACGTAAAATGCCTGATCATTGGTTCAGGACCAGCCGGATATACCGCAGCCATTTATGCAGCCCGTGCCGACTTAAAGCCCGTTGTTTACCAGGGATTGCAGCCCGGCGGGCAATTGACTACCACCACCGAAATAGATAATTTCCCGGGTTATCCCAATGGGATTACCGGAACGGAAATGATGGAGGAACTTCAGAAACAAGCCCAACGGTTTGGTACCGACGTTCGTTACGGCATCGTTACCGAAGTAGACTTTTCGAAACGTCCTTTCCGGGTGGTTGCCGACGATGGTAAAACATTGATGGCCGAAACCGTTATCATAGCCACCGGCGCTTCCGCCAGATGGTTAGGTTTGGAATCGGAAGAGAAATACAGAGGTATGGGCGTTTCGGCATGCGCCACCTGCGACGGGTTTTTCTTTCGTGGGAAAGATGTGGCTATCGTTGGCGGAGGCGACACCGCCGCCGAAGAAGCGACTTATCTGGCAAAGCTATGCCGAACCGTTCACCTGATCCACCGCCGCACCGAATTGCGGGCTTCCAAAGCCATGCAGGCTAAGGTAACGGAGACCCCCAACATCGAAGTTCACTGGAATAATGTGCCCAAGGAAATTCTGGGCGATGCCATGGGCGTTAATGGAATTTTAATTCAAAATGTACAGACCGGCGAAGAAACCAAACTTCGTATTGACGGCTTCTTTGTCGCCATAGGCCACACGCCCAATTCCGATGTGTTTAAAGGGCAGATAGAGATGTATGAAAACGGATATATCAAAACCACACCCGGAACCACCCGCACCAGCGTGGAAGGCGTTTTTGCCGCCGGCGACGTTCAGGATATTCATTACCGCCAGGCCATCACGGCAGCAGGCACAGGATGTATGGCCGCCATTGAGGCGGAAAGGTTTCTGTCGTCGAAATAATTATTAATTATTGTCAGATAAAAAAATCGTTGAAGGGCTAAAGCCCAATGTTTATTGCGTTTTACTAACTCCAGGCTTAAGCCTGGAGTTAGTAATCGAAACCACATGAAGGACTTTAGTCCGAATACTATTGTTGAGCAACAGTGATTATTAATAAAACAATTAAAAAATATCAGGCAGATCGGAATAAGGGTCTGCTTTTTTATAATTTTACGTATTCAATTTTTAATAGACCAAATCATTTGATCTTATGTTTTTTTTTATAAACTAAATAGCCGTTGATGAAAATGTACCGGGTTTTGATGTCGGTTTTTTTACTATTCATTTCTACATTTGTATTTGCTCAAAGTAATGTTGGAGTGAACAGTGTAACTGTTACCTTTTCTGCTGTTCCTTCTACCTTTTCGGTTCAAAAGGCTCCGTTGAAATACAACAAGGATTTTGCCTATGGGATGCACCTCGACGACGGAGCTAAAGACATTTATACCCATGCTTATCAATTATTAAACGGTGGCGTCATTGATGGCACCACTTATCCGGGGCTTAACTATACCGATGGTTGCGGCAACGACATTAAATTTAAGATGAGTACGGCTCTTTTCTCTTTTAATGGCTGGGGTTTGGACTGCCACGATCCCAACGGCAATTATGCCACTATCAACGTAACCTGGCCCGAACTTAATGAGATGTATCAGAACGGTTGGGGAATTTATAATCATGGTATTAATTCAGATGCCGGAAATTATGACTATTCCATACCTCGCAACCATAGCTTTGTAAAATTAAAAACGCAGGAAGCTACTCCGGGTGGGGTGGATATGAGCGTTTTTGTGAACCCCAACGGAGACGCAGCCGGATCACCCTATGCTTTTCAATACGGATATTTAGTATGCTACCGTTTGGGATATTCTTTTGGCTATCCAAGTTTTGATGTTACCGGAAATTGGAATCATAGGTATTTTGATATGGGGCGTAGTGCGTTTTCCGAAAACGAAAGCATCTCCGATATTGTAGACGGAATTGCATCTTTGAGCATTAACGGAGCACATCACTGGGGCGTTGCTTTTTCGCATTCCGTTACCAATTCCAATTACGGGATTTCCTTCGATAAGTTTAAAACCCAGATGAATTATGTGGAAAATACCTATGGGAAAAACGGTTTGGATAATATTTGGATGGCAACAGAAGAAGAAGTCCTGGAATATTTGATCATCAAGGACACGCTAACCATAAATTCGCAATTAGATGGTAATGTTTTAACAATAACTTTTCAGGGAAATCTGCCGACGAACTTTCGTTTTTATGCACTCTCTCTGCTGGTAGATGCCGATGTGGATATTCAGTCGGTTCAGGTGGATGGCGGTACTTCGGTTTCATACAATGGTATAGGAACGGAGCATTCCCTGATCAATCTGAACTGGAATGGAAAAATTGTTGTTCCTCCCGAACAGACAGCCAATATCTGGGTAACCAAAACAGAAACATCGCATAGCCAAAACGACGCGGATATAGCAATTGATTACCTTTTAATGACACCACGGGGACCAGCCAAAGATTCGCTCAGGCAGCGAATGTGTGCCATTTCCGGCATTACCTTACCCGACGGCATGTGCTCATGCCATACCGAAACCGGCGACAACCAAACCATTTGTACAGGGGACTGTGTTACGCTCACGGCTACCGGAAGCGGTTTCTGCTTATGGAGTACCGGCGACACAACATTTAGCATCACGGTATGTCCTGCGCACGATACAACTTATTATGCTACCGTAACCAATTCCTACGGATGTGCATCCACCGACAGCGTAAAAGTGCTGATGGCTCCTCCGCCAACGGCGAATGCCGGTGAAGACATGACCATTTGTGCAAATGCGAACTGCCAACTCAACGGTTTCGTTTCTCAACAGGGAACATTTAGTTGGGCTACCACAGGCGACGGCATTTTCAGCAGTTCTTCGGTTATTAATCCGGTATATACACCCGGAATAAATGATAAAACGTTGGGTAATGTCAAGCTCATCCTTACGGCAACAGCCATCCCGCCATGCATGGGTTCTTCGTCCGATACGTTGTTGTTAACTATTGTTTCGTTACCAACGGCTAATGCCGGAAACGACGGCATTACTTGCCAAAACAATTCTTATCAGTTAACAGCAACGGCTAACTCCGCTCAAAGTGTTTTGTGGTCAACTACCGGCGACGGCGTTTTTGATAGCCTATCCATTTTAAATGCAGCTTATTTACCGGGAGCAAACGATATAACGAATGGTTTTGTTCATCTGATCCTGACTGCTGAAGCAATAAATCCATGTCAGGAATCGGTTTCGGATACCATGGATCTTTTAATCGCTAAATTACCCACGGTTGATGCTGGTTCCGACAGCCTTGTTTGCGAAGGTTCTCAAACTCTTTTATCGGGAACGGCTCTTTATAATAGTTCAGTATTGTGGTCAACTTCCGGGGATGGAATTTTCAGTGATCCTGGTATTCTTAATCCCTGGTATATTCCAGGCAATAACGATATTTTAAATGGCAATGTTGAATTAACATTAAATGCTTACTCAATACCTCCGTGTAATGGATTTAGCCAGGATAATGTATTGCTGACTATGATAAAAAAGCCCCGGGCGTTTGCCGGAAATGATACCGTAATTTGCGAAAATCAATCTTGCCAATTAACGGGAAATGCAATTAACCAGAGAGCCGTTTACTGGACATCAACTGGCGACGGAATGTTTGACAACGATACCGTTTTTAATCCAACGTATACACCCGGACAAAATGATATAGTTAATGGAGGGGTAACTTTAATTTTAAATGCTGATGCGATAACCCCATGCCAGGAAGTTGCTTCCGATTCAATAAATTTGTCCATATTTCCTGTGCCGTTTGTAAATGCAGGATCGGATGAAACAATTTGCAAAAACGACTCTTTAATTTTAAGCGGGATGGCTGTTCATCAAAGTTCGGTATTCTGGTCAACTTCAGGCGACGGAGCCTTTACTGATGCTTACGTCTTAAACCCGACATACATTCCCGGGCAAAATGACATTAGCAAGAGGGAGGTCAATCTTATATTGAAAGCCTATGCGATAAGTCCATGCCAGGATTTTTTAACCGATACAATGGTTCTTCACATTATAAGCCCTCCGATAGTCGAAGCCGGAGCCGATGGACTTATTTGTGAGAACTCGGCTTATCATACGCAGGCTTTTGCTACAGATTTCAGTTCAGTTTACTGGATAAGCTCAGGAGATGGAAACTTTAGCAATCCCGATTCAATAGCTACTTTTTATTATCCCGGAAATGCCGACATCTTGAATGGAACAATAAAACTTACAATCATGGCTTACCCTCAAGCGTCCTGTGGCTCTCTGGTTAGCGATTCGCTAAACCTCATCATAAGCCGTCTGCCAGAGCCGGATGCCGGTGCAGACCAGACTATTTGCCAAAATTCCACCGCTTCTCTGAATGGTACGGCCAATCATTATAATTCCTTATGGTGGAGTTCTTCGGGTGACGGATATTTTTTCAATCCTTATTCGTTGTCAACAAACTATTTCCCGGGCAACTATGACAAAATCACAGGTAGCGCCATCATTTCATTACATACCACAGGATTGTCCGGTTGTAATCTAACGGTAAGCGACAATTTAATTCTCACCCTGATTGATGTACCCGACAAAGCCTCGACTCCCGAAGGAGACATTTCGATTTGCCATAATACATTAAATTCAAATTACTTTACATCAGGGGCAAATAATGCCACTATTTATTTATGGGATATTTATCCACCTGAAGCCGGAAGTGTTCAGGGGAACAGCACGGAAGCCAATGTTACGTGGAATCAGAATTTTTCGGGCTCAGCAGAAATTCGTGTTGCCGGAATAAACAATTGCGGTATGGGCATCTTTTCTGATTTTTTATTTCTAATGAAATACCCACAGACCAATGTAAATATTTTGGTTTTACCCGATACCACTGTTTGCGATTATCAATTGGTAACTTTGGATGCTACTACTCCCAATGCCACTTCGTATTTATGGTTGCCCGGCGGTCAAACCCAGCCGGTTATTCAGGTGGATTCAACAGGAAATGCCGGAGGAATAAAATTAGAAAAGGTAATTGTTACGGATGGTCACAATTGTATAAACAGTGATTCGATCAGAATTAATTTTATTCCCTGTACAGGAATAATTGAAAAAATAATCAGTCCGTTTATTGAAATATTTCCCAATCCAGCAAGGGACTATCTCATTTTAAAGATAGAAGATTATCGGGACGCTTTTGATTTCGAAATATTCGATGTTACAGGTAAATTATTACTGAAAAAATCAATTAAACCAGATTCGGATTCATTTACTCAAAAAATTGATTTACCCAAGTTGGATAAAGGGTTGTATGTTGTTAAAATTATTGGAAATAATACTTCGTTGACAAGGAAATTGATAATAAACTAATAGTTTTTTTCTGATTTAAATCCTGATGATATGTTATAGAATATTCAGAAAATCAATCATTTTTCTGATAGCAATTCCCCGATGACTTATTCTGTTTTTTTCGTTCATCGGAAGTTGGGCAAACGTTTTGGAATATCCATCGGGTTTGAAAATGGGGTCGTAACCGAATCCCAATTTTCCCAGTTTACGTGTAAGGATACGTCCGCTAATTTCACCTTCAAAAAGGTATTCGTTGCCGTCGAGCAACAGCGAAATAACCGTACGGAAGCGGGCTTTGCGGTTGGTTATATTTTGAAGTTCTAAAAGAACCTTGTCCATGTTATCGTCAAAATTTTTACCTTCTCCGGCATATCTTGCCGAAAACACTCCCGGACGCCCTTTTAATGCGTCAATTTCTAATCCGGTATCGTCGGCAAAGCAATCTACTTCATATTTTTTATAAATATAATGCGATTTTTGGGAAGCATTTTCTTCAATAGTCGGACAGGTTTCGGGTATTTCATCAAAGCAGTTGATATCCTTCAAGGACATTATTCTAAACTTATTGCCGATGATAGCCTGAATTTCTTCAACTTTAAACTTATTATTTGTAACAAAAACTAAATCTGTCATTCTAAAAATTATTATTTATTGTAAGCCGTTTAATTACTGAATATCCGTGTTTTTTATTTATGGATTGAATATCCCGTCAAATGTATAAAAAATTATTCATGATGATAAGGTTCGTTCCGAAGGATAGTAAATGCCCGGTAAAGTTGCTCTGCAAAGATAAGACGAACCAACTGATGAGAAAAAGTCATTTTTGATAGCGATAGCTTAAAATCAGCTTTTTTTAACAGATTTTCCGAAAATCCATAAGGACCGCCGACCACAAAAACGAGGTTTTTTATGGCGTTATTCAATTGCTTCTGAATAAATCCGGCAAATTCAACCGAAGTAAAATGCTTCCCGTTTTCATCGAGCAATACGACATAATCTGAGCTGGTTAAATACTTCTCAATGAGTTCCGATTCCTTTTCTTTCTGAAGCTCAAAAGATAGACTTTTGGTGTTTTTCAGCGAAGTAATGGTAATTATATCAAAACCAATATAATGTTTCAGACGTTCTTCATAAACAGATATCCCTTTTTTCAAGTAATCTTCTTCGGTTTTCCCTATAAGCAAAAGTTTGATCTTCATTTATAATTTATTTATTGTATGATAAAACGGGAACATTAGAAAAAATTGTAAATTTGCGAGAGTAAAAATCATAAAAAATTAACGTGGATTGATTTTTGCTTCTCGATATTTAAATTGTATTATCATGAAAAAGTTAACAATAATAATCGTTTTTTTGATAGCCGTCTTTTCATTTTTTGCTTTTTCAAAAAGTTTAATTGAAAAAACTGAAGATGAAATTGTTGAGTCAATAAAAGATGGTAATGCCAAAGAGCTTGCCAAATTTTTCAATAATACTCTCGACCTTAATATTCCCGGTAATGAGGGGACGTTCAGCAGAGCGCAGGCAGAAGTCGTAATGAGGGATTTTTTTTTCAAAAATCCACCCAAAAGTTTTAAAATCAATCATCAAGGCTCATCAAATGATGGTAGCCATTTTTTTATCGGCTTATATACTACTCAAAAACAAAGTTTTAGAACCTATTTTTTAGTTAAAAAAGTTGATGAACAATATCTTATCCAACTTTTACAATTCGAAAAAGAATAAAACGAGGAATAAGTAAAAAACGTAACACCATCAGCGTTTTTTTCCTCAAAAACCAAATTTTTAAAATCGTAATTCGTAATTCGTAATTCGTAATTTAAAATGACTCTTGATCAAATTATTGAAAACGCTTTAATTGAAGATATCGGTGATGGCGATCACACTTCTCTGGCAACCATTCCCGGAAATGCATTCGGCAAAGCACAATTACTTGTCAAAGAAAATGGTATGCTTGCCGGAATAGATGTGGCAAGAAAAGTATTTCAACAGGTTGATAAAGAATTAAAATTTAATGTTTTTTTACCCGACGGTACAAAAATTAAAAAAGGGAATATCGCATTTGAGGTTGAAGGAAAATCAATTTCAATACTTTCGGCTGAACGTTTGGTACTCAATTTTATGCAGCGAATGAGTGGAATAGCTACGTTTACTCATAAAGTGATAGAACAACTTGAAGGGCTAAAAACCAAAGTATTGGATACGCGAAAAACAACTCCCAATATGCGCCTTCTCGAAAAATATGCCGTAAAAATTGGGGGTGGAGAAAACCACCGTTTTGGACTTTACGACATGATTTTGATAAAAGATAACCATATTGATTTTGCCGGTGGAATAGAAAATGCCATCAAGGCAACACACAATTATCTGGCAAAGACGGGTAAAGATTTGAAAATCGAAATAGAAGTACGTAATGCAGAAGAAATTAAACAAGTGTTAGCCATTGGTGGGGTTCATCGCATTATGCTTGATAATTTCACTTTATCCGAACTTAAAAAAGCGGTGGAAATGATTGCCGGTAACTATGAAACCGAAGCTTCCGGTGGAATTACGCTTGATAGTATACGCCAGTTTGCCGAATGCGGGGTTGATTATATTTCCGTCGGGGCGCTTACACATCATATCAATAGCCTTGACATGAGCCTTAAAGCGATAAAATAATATTTTTCTGATGTTTAAAATGCTTTGGCAAAGATTTTTAGATAGCCGTTGGATTCAATTACCTATCCGCATTTCAAAAAAAATTGTCATTCCGGGTTTCGATGGATTACCACTTTATAATGTGGCCGCATTTTTTATCAAGGGAATACAGAAAGGTTCGCTTACATCCAGGGCTTCGTCGTTATCATTTACCTTTTTTCTCGCTACTTTTCCGGCTATTATTTTCTTTTTTACCATTATACCCTACATTCCAATTGATCATTTCCAGGATACGTTGCTTGCATTGTTAAAGGATGTGTTCCCCAATAAAGCATTTGATGCGGCGCAGACAACCCTTGAAGACATCGTAAAAAGACAGCGTGCAGGTCTACTTTCTGTGGGCTTTATTTTGGCGCTGTACTTTTCCACTAACGGAATTGATACGATCATCAGGGAGTTTAATAAAACCTATCATACCATTGAAACCCGTCCCTGGCTAAAACGCCGTATCATTTCTTTGTTTTTGGTTATTTTAATTTCTATCATTGTTATTATCGCAATTGTATTAATAACTGCCGGAACCGTGGTACTTCATTTTTTAGTTAAACATAATATCTTACAGAATAGTTTTACGATTTTTCTTATAAATGCTGGTAGATGGCTTGTTATCATGGCATTAATTTTTTTTTCCGTGTCTTTTCTTTATTATTATGCACCGGCAAAAAAAACAAAATTCAGATTGTTTTCACCCGGTTCCATTCTGGCAACTTTTCTTTCGCTGGTAACTTCTATAGGGTTTAATTTCTATGTAAGTAATTTTTCTAAATATAATACTCTTTACGGTTCTATCGGGACTTTGCTTATTGTTTTACTTTGGATTTACTTTAATGCCATCATTTTGTTAATAGGTTTTGAATTAAATGCGAGTATTCTGAATGCAAAAAAATTTAACAATCATTAATATCATATTTTAAAAATTATTATAAATTTGCCATGACATTTAGGTGCGTTAAATCATGGATAAGAAACTATTTGCTTTACTTTTCTTAATTTTTTCATCAATTTTGGGATTTGCTCAAAAAGAAGCAAACATCTGGTATTTTGGAGAATATGCTGGATTAGATTTTAATAGTGGCGCACCAGCGGTATTATTAAATAGCCAATTAACAACAAGCGAGGGGGTTGCAACCATTAGCAATAGTAATGGAAATTTACTGTTTTACACTGATGGAACAACAATTTGGAATAGAAATCAGACAATAATGCAAAACGGAACTGGCCTCTATGGGAATTTTTCATCTACTCAATCGGCAATAATTATTCCTCAACCCGATCATAATAATTATTATTATGTCTTTACAGTTGATCAAATGGCGACAGGGGGAACAAATGGCTTATGCTATTCTATCGTAAATATGGATTTAGCAGGAGGTTTAGGTGGAGTTACTTTAAAAAACATTAACCTTTTACCCGGTAATAATTCTACCGAAAAGATAACAGCTACAAAACATTCAAATGGTCATGATGTCTGGATAATATCTCATGGTTGGCAAAATAACACATTTTATGCGTATTTATTGACTTCTAGTGGATTAAATGCTTCTCCAATCGTATCAAACATAGGATTAATTCATAAATCCAGCAATGGTAATGATAATCACGAAAGAGCTGGATATTTAAAAGCTTCACCTTGTGGAACTTATATCGCGTGTGCATTATATGAGTATATTGACAACTGTCCCATTGAGATGTTAAATTTTAATAATGACTCAGGACACATTTATTCTTCAACTAAACATTTTACTGACGACATCCCTTGGGCATATGGTATTGAATTTTCACCTGATGAATCGAAATTATATGCATGTGGTCCGGGTGTCGATGCTTATTTGTATCAGTATAATATTAATGCCGGAGATAGCAATGCAATACTGTCATCAAAGAAACTTATTGCATCGGGTGGAGGATTTGGTGCAATACAAATTGGAAGTGATAAAAAAATTTATGTTGCCCGTAACCTTAAATCATATCTTTCTGTAATAAACGATCCTGATTCATCGTATTTAAACTGTAATTATATTGAAAATGGATGCCCTTTGGGTGGAAGATTATCTACTTTGGGGCTCCCAACTTTTTTGCAAAGTTTTTTTACGAATTTTAATGCATATTCAAATAGTCCAATTTGTGAAGGGGATACCCTTTTCTTTTCTGCTGATACCATTTCAGGAGCAACTTATGAATGGACAGGACCGAACAACTTTTATTCTACGCTCATTTCGCCTTATATTCTAAATTCATCATTGAATTCATCGGGTATGTACGTGGTTACCGCAACAAAAAATAATTTCACGTATGTTGATTCTGTTGAAGTAGTAATAAATCAACTTCCTTTTGTTAATCTTGGAAGAGATACAACTCTTTGTCCCGGAACAGAATTAACTTTAAATGCATCGTCATCAGGTAGTTTATCTTATTTATGGCAAGATGGTAGTCATCAAAGCACATATCAGGTAACCGAACCGGGAACTTATTGGGTAAGTGTTACAAATGCTAATGGTTGCATGAGTCGGGATACAATAGTTGTTAAATATTCTGATATAAAAGTAAATTTAGGCAATGATACTACTTTATGCACTGGTACAGAATTAACGCTAAATGCATATTTTTCAAGTGCAATATCTTATTTATGGCAAGATGGTAGTTCTCAAAGTACATATCGGGTAACCGAACCCGGAGCCTATTGGGTAGGTGTTACAAATGCTAATGGTTGTATAAGCTGGGATACAATCGTTATACGATATGATTCTATTATTAGCGTAAATTTAGGAAACGATACCATTATTTGTGGCAATAAAAGTTACACACTATCACCTGGAAATTTTTTAACTTATTTATGGCAGGATGGTCGTAATTCCCCTTATTTTACAGTTGACCACTCAGGATTATATTGGGTAACCGTTTCAGGAGAAGGAGGGTGTACGGGAAGTGATACAATATCGGTAACTTTTTTTGATCCACCATCTATTAACATTGGGACTGATACTACAATTTGCCCTGGTGAAGTGATAAATCTTGATCCCGGAAGAGGTTATATTACCTATTTATGGCAAGATGGTTCAACACAGCAAATGTACCAGGTAAGCAATGCGGGTAAATATTGGGTAGAAGTTTTTGACGGAAATTGTACATCTTCTGATACTATTATAGTTTCAGCTTGTACGTCACCTAACATTTGGGTACCAAATGCTTTTACTCCAAATAGTGATGGCGTTAATGATTCCTTTTATGCTATTGGCGATAATATTAGTGATTATGAGATGATAATCTATAATCGTTGGGGACAAGCTATATTTCATGCAAATACATTATCAGATAGTTGGAATGGAAAATTCAAAGGAAAAGATTGTTCAGCAGGAGTCTATTTCTACATAATTTTTTATAAAGACGATCTAAAGAAAAAACATCATATGGAAGGTTCCATTACACTTATGCGCTAGCTTGTATTATATTCCATGATTTTTACCATATTTTAGCATAGCAGAAATTGTATGTTCTTATTTCGGATAAAGACGCAATATATAGATTTTTTTGAGGATTATGGCTGTAAAATAATTACATTTATTCATTGAAATACAAAAATGATTATTAGTACACATTTGTAATTCAAATTTACTAAATTAACGTATAATTTAAACAGTAAAAAGAAGCAAATAATTATTGCATATGAACATTTTAATGATTTTAGAAAATTCTTTTCCTCCAGACGAGCGAGTTGAAAATGAGATAAATATATTAACATCCAGCGGACATAATGTCTTTTTGGCCTGTACCACATCACAAAATAAATTTCAAATAGAAGAGCACAAAAATCTGACAATATTTAGATTTCCTATTTCAAAATTTATATATAAATCAAGCGCTTTAGCCTTATTAGTCCCTTTCTATTTTTGGTTTTGGAACAAAAATCTTTTAAAATTATTTAATAAATATGGGTTTGATGTCATTCATCTGCACGATTTGCCTCTGATTAAAGTTGTTTTTAAATTTTCGAAAAAATATAATATTAAATTAGTTGCAGACTACCATGAAAACAGGCCCGAAATCATGAAAATGTACAGTCATATTAATGATTTTCCCGGAAAATATCTAATTTCAATTAAAAAATGGCAACAATATCAAATTAAATATACACCCAAAGCCGACAGGTTGATATTGGTAACGGAAGAGGCAAAAGATTATTACGCTTCAAATTATCACATTGATCTCAAAAAAATAATAATATTGCCAAACTATGTGCTATTAAACAGAATTCGCAAGTATGAAACTGACGATAATTTTTCCCCATTTATAAAAAACAAATTTACTGTTGTATATTTTGGTGACACAGGTTTGCGTCGAGGCACTCAATCAATAATAAACGCCGCTGACATACTCCGAAATGATTCCAATATCCATTTTTTAATTATTGGTAAAAGTAAGGAACAAAATAAATTAGAATGGGAAATAAAAAATCGTTCACTTAAAAATATAACATTAACAGGGTGGATTCCTGTTTCTGAAGCAATTAAATATATTCATGTTTCAAAAGTTGGATTGTGTCCTTTTCTTCGTAATATTCATCATGACACCACGTATGCAAATAAAATGTTTCAATACATGGCTCTTGGAAAACCAGTAATAGTAAGTAATTGTACTTCTCAATCCAATTTTGTTAAAAAAGAATCTTCTGGATTGATTTTCGAAGCTGGCAATTATAAAGAATTAAGTGATTGCATCATCAAATTGACAAGTAAGCAACTTTATGAAGAATTAAGCAGAAATGCTCTAAATTGTATTGAACATAAATATAATTGGGAAAAAAGTGGCAAAAATCTTATTGATTTATATCAAAATATAATATAATTTATTCTATTGTATTTTTATTGCAAATTATTTTTTATTCATTAAGTGTTTACCTTTTTGAAATAAAAAAGAGCAGTATCACCATCTTTAATTTTGTTAAGCCTTTCCGATTCTTTTTGATATCCTTTTAATTCTTTAGATGAAAAATAATCGGGCTTGCCTTTTGTTTGAGCAAACGTAATATTTCGCAGATATTGCTCACTTCCCCAAAATTGAAAATTATAAGAATCATACACTACATCTATTAATTTTAGTTTGGATTGTTCAGCAAGAATTGTCATGCTGGAAGTGGTATGCAGGAAAAAATGACGCGGAGCATCAAAATTAACCCAGTTTATTCCATATTTTCGCCATGCGTATCCATTTGCTACTGGAATGCGAATCATAATATAACCAGAAGGTTTTAACAAACGATATAAATTTTTCATTACATCCAGCGGTTGCCACATATGCTCAAAAGAAGAATGCAATATGATAAAATCAAATTGCCCTTCCATTTGTGAAACTTCTTTTTTATAAATTTTTACGCCATTCGCATAAAAAATATCTTCTTTATTGTATGGATCAATGCCCGTAATGTCAGTAAAGCCAAACTGATGTAATAATAATGGTAATTTTCCTGATCCGCAACCTACATCTAAGATAGAAGAATTAAAGTTAAGCATATTTTTTTTAATCCAACGAAAAGGATTCTTATAATTAATTGATAGCAACTTACCTAAAATGTTAAAGTTACCCAAATAATAATCAACTAATTGTTTATATAAAACGCTCTTGCATTGTTGAAACAGATTCCGATTTATTTGTCGAGATGCAAACGAATAATAACTTTCAGGATAATACTTATCCATATTTTCGGGTCTTTCTACAATTTGAATGCAACCGCAACGAGAACATTGAAAATAATAGAATTCATCGCGAAAACCAAACATCATTTCTCTTACAGTAAATTGGTTGTTTTCCGTTTTATTATGGCATATTTTACACTCTAATTCCATTTGTTTTTTTTACAATTTATACTTTAAAATTTGGGATATATTTTTTAGAAATCTTGGTTTTACATTTTCCGTTTTAATATAGAACATTTTAACCTGTAATAGGAATCAAAAACCATATCCTTACCTATTCTAAGAAATAGAGGAACTGCAAGGGAAAGAGGTAGAATTATAGAATTTGAAGCAGAATAAATGTATTTCAGCGAATATATAAAGAGGTTCACCTTACGGGAAAACAAATACCAATATGGGCTCATTCCCCGATTCTTAGGGCTAAGCAAATAAGTTTCTTCTTTTTTCCTTTTATAAAATAAAGGAATATTCCCTACAAGTTTATAACCTCCTGAAGCTAACAGATAAAAAACTACTGGATAATTGCTGTTTGCCGGTGTTAATGAGTTTTTTCCCCACCATGTAGGTACACATGTTTTTGTGATTATGCTCCTTCGATGAATTCCATAAAACATGGCATCATTAAAATGCAAACACAACGATAGAACTCTGATAAAGCTCCATTTATATGAATAATTCCATCGGCAAACCCTCGCTACCTGTTCAGGATTAGTTGTAAAATAAGCTACGGGACAAAAAGCCGTAACTAATTTATGGTCATTTTCAAGTTCATTTATTAAGATTCGTATATAATCTTTGTGATAAAAATCATCATGAGCCGCCCACATGAAATATTTTCCCTTTGACTGATTCAATACAAAATTTTGATTATTGACCATACCGATATTGCTTTTCTGTGCAATAAAGCGGATGCGATCATCTTTTTGTACATACGATTTACAAATATTTGCCGTTTCATCTTTTGATGCATCGTCGGAAATAATAAGCTCAAAATTCCTAAATGATTGATTTAATAATGAGTCTATAACTTCATTCAGATATTCGGCACTATTATAAACCGGTAATCCAATGCTTACTAAAGGAATGTTTTCTTTCATTAAAAATTACGTTTATTATCAGCAGAATAGCAAAATAAACCAAGCGATTCATTCTGTCATCAAAATTACCAAATAAATCAATATTTTTGCATAAAATCTGTTATGTTTAAATCCAAATTCCTGTAATGCTATCCAACCTCAAATCTATCCTTAAGAATTCTGCTATTTATGGCTTTGGAAACCTTTCCACCAAACTTGCCGGATTTGTATTGATTCCGATTTACACTTCGCATTTTTCCGTAGCCGAATTTGGAGTCTTCGGCATGATGGAAGTTACGGCACAGGTGATTATTGCCGTTTTTGGTTTGGCGCTTTACCAGGGTTTTTTTCGCTGGTACTGGGACAAAGGCATGGCGGGAAGGCAAAAAGGAATGTTTTTTACAGTTATTGCAATTTTAATGGGAATAGCTTTACTAACGTTCGCAGCCATCTTCCCGTTCCTGAAGACGATTTCCTTTTGGTTTTTTCGAACAAACGATTACCGCTATTTGCTTAACATGATGCTTATTGCCTCTTTGATGCAAATGGTCATGGTGATGCCATCCACGTTGATGCGACTTCAGGAAAAAGCCATACTCTATACCACGGCAAATATTATTCAGCTTTCGGTTAATCTGTTTTTCACTGTTCTTTTTATCGTTCATTATCATCAAAAAGTGGAAGGGATATATCACGCCCAGATTATCGGAAGTATTGTCTATTTCCTGTTTTTATCCCGTTTTATCTTTAAAAATATGGCTTTCCATTTTGAAGGTAAAGTGTTAAAAGAAATGCTTATTTTCTGTTATCCGTTGATTCTTTCAGCCATCTCGGGAGTAATTTTTAACGTTACCGATCGCTTTTCGCTGAAAATACTTGGCGATTTGCAGAATGTAGGTATCTATTCGCTGGGCTTTAAAATCACTAACACGTTAAATGTTTTTATTATCACTTCGGTAATGTTCGCCATTCAACCGATGATCTATAAAATGATGGATGCTCCGGATAATAAGCGGTTTTATTCAAAATTATTAACCTACCTGACCTTTGGCCTAATGTTTTTTGTGTTGGGGATAATGCTCTTTGGCAAGGAAATCATCAAACTGTTTGCACAAAAACCGGATTACTGGGATGCTTATCAGATTATTCCATTTATTGCCTATGCCATTCTTTTTAGCATGTTTAAGGACATAGCCGTAACGGGATTAAATATCACGAAGAAAACCAAAATTATTGCCATAACTGTTGCCCTGATGGCTGGACTGAACATTGTGTTAAACTTTATTTTCATACCTTTCCTGCATAATATCGGCGCTGCACTTTCCAAATTAATTTCGCAAATAATATTTTTCCTAATCATTTACAGAAGTTCCCAAAAGGTGTATAAAATACCTTACGAAATTAATAAA
>Ga0268360_1001692_pt1 | contig 20964 bp, 19 predicted proteins | sample BioMet11_FD_192465 | JGI IMG/M metagenome (GOLD analysis project Ga0268360, IMG submission 192465) | Sewage microbial communities from Oakland, California, United States - Biofuel 11 (Illumina Assembly) | ecosystem: Engineered > Wastewater > Sewage > Unclassified | place: USA: California... | reverse complement strand
GGTTTCACATTGCGCTTACAACCTACAGTCAAAACATCTGCAGAAATATTCCCACTATAGGAACCTAATACCCTAGAGATAACATTCCAGAAGGTAGACTTGCCATTACGACCTTCACCATAAGAAATAATGAGTGATTCTTCATACACTTTACCTATCGCAGCAAGGCCGGTAACTTCTTGAACATATTGAATAAGACTAGTATCTTTCTCGAAAATAGTATCTAAAGCATCCTGCCAAAGACTCATTCCCTCTTCACTAGGGTCCACTGCTGTTTGCTTGGTGATGAGATGCATAGGATTATGCTCTCTAGCACCATTTATACCTATCTGTAAATCAAAGGTAAAAGTTGGAGTGTTAAGCAAATACTCATCCGTGTCTAAAATACGCTGTTCAATTTCTAACATTGGCCTTACTTCTTTTAATGCTGAGGTAATATACTTACTATCCCTGCGCTTAATAGCGTAGTTCCTATATACCACTGCTTCCTGATACTTTTTAAAGGAATTAAGTTGTTTTTCATTCATTGATTGTAGTGCCTTTTTAGGGCCTACTGCCACCAGCACTTCCCATGCACCGTTCCCCATCATCTCCTGCATAACTTTTTTCATTTCTACTTCTGCTTCTTCTAATTGACGATAGGTAAGCTCTTGAGCTACAGCCTGAGACTTTGGTCTAGACTCTTCCCAATAGCTACCGTTATAAACAAGGTAATCTGTAGCAGGAGAATACCTAAGCATATTTACATATTCTTTAGCCATAATCGTAGCTTGTCCTACATCTGAGTAATCTAGCGGTTTCAACTTGTACTCAGAGTTATATTTCTCAGGTGGTATATAGCCTTCTTGGTTTTCCACTTTCTCCCCAAATTTCACAGCACTATGCCAAATGGTCTTAAGTTCTTCTTCAGGTAGAGGTGGAGTGCATTTTTCAGCTTTCTTAAGAAAAAGTTCATAGGCCTTTTCCGTATTACCAAAGCGTTTCAATATGCGTCCAGCAAAATGGCTCATAGTACTATTGCGCTTGCCTTCTGGCACTTCTTCTAAACTTTTCTCCCAGGCTGAAAAAGCATCTTCATAGATAAAATCGGTTACTGTCCTACTGCCCTCCCATAGCTCAACCTTGGGCTTATCTGTACCAAAAAGAAAACGAGCACTATCCAAGGCATTTTCATCAAAGTGTTTAAAATGAGCTGCTATCTGCTTTTTTATGTCTGTATATTCTTTAACATTTGTGCAGGGCTGAATAGGAAAATAAACGTGAAATTTTGGTCTTGCTACCTTTGTCCCTTTAGCTTTCATATTGTTTCTGCTATAGACCACAGCAAAACTAACGTCCGGGAACGCCAGTGATACTTCTAAAGGCGTAACCCAAGCTTTCTCATCCTCAGAATTATCATTATCACAGTCCATAGGAATACAGTCTGACTGGATGAAGTTATCTGAGCTTCGGTAGCTGTTTCTATATTCAGCAGTTACATGATCATACTTTGCAGCCTCTGCCAGCGAATTTTCGTCCGCAATTATCTTTTTGTGAGGGTAAACACAATTTTGTGTACTACCCTCAATAGTTGATGTGCATAAAGTAAAACGCATAACTTAAGCCTCCCTTTCCACGATTGGCAATATAGCATCAGCTTTAAGCAGGTCGTAAATAAAGAGCCTACCAGCTTGCGTCCAATACGTATGGACATAATTATGCATATCTCCATGAGCGTCAGGAGAAATAAAAGTCTTTGTACTTGTAAAGCCCTTCTCTGCATAAGCTTGATACAACAACCAAATCTTACCCTGCTTAAACTGCACGCCACATTCGTGTAAATATTTATTCATGCGACCGGCGCTCCACCCGTAATCCTTAGCAATAACAGAAATAGGCACTAAATCCTTGCATTGAAGAACAATGTCGTAATAACTTGCTTTAGGCTGTAATTCTAAAATTTGCTGGTTTTGTAAAGCAAGACGGTTAGCAAAAGCCATATTTTCTGCTTTAACAAGCTCCAATTGCTTTTTAGCAAATCCTAATGCTCTCGCCATTACTGCTTCCGGGGAATTCCATTTTTCCTCTACAGCAATGAAATACTGCCTAAATTGCTTCCCCATTGCTGAACGTTGTAGCATGCATAGCTCCTTAGCCATAGCAATCGTGAGCTGATGTTCAATACCAGGTCTTCCTTCTGTAGTTTTACTCAAAAATGAGTAAAAGTCCGTACCATCTTCAAAGCCATATTCGCACATACGCTTAAACCAGTCATTGTAACGAGTTTCAACGCGTAGTGCTGTGTGTAGCTCCCTGCCTTTCACCATAGGCTTTCCACTTTCATAGCTTACTTTGATTAATTCCTGCATAAAAATACCTCCATAAGTTTTAGTAAGAGCTGTAATTTGCTCTCCTATTAACCAATGGAGGTGAGACACCCTATTTGACGAAACTTTTTGAAAAAAATTTAATCTTTTTTGTAAAAGTCACATTCATAGCCGTCAGCTCGTAGTACTAAACCCTCAGCCCAAGGTGGAGTTCTACCCATTTGAGCACATACTGCTGCTAATGACATCCTTCTATCAGCTTCGATAATTACCTCATCATGAACATGAGCCACAATTGAACAATGCTTTAAAGTGAGCATCGCATAAACCAATAAATCCCGTGCTATGGCTTGAATAATATTTTCCACAAATTTTGGCCCGTAACTTTCTAGTCTTTCCCACTTTTTAGTCATACCAATCCCTTCGTAGGTAACCGCCTCTCCGCCAAATTTATTTTCACCAATTCTAGGTTTTACATAAGCTAGCTTCCGTCCTGAAGGCAACGTAATAAAGAGAAAGCCACTCTGGTAGGTAAATTTAAGACCATAACAGCCTCTTGCAGTACGCGTTATTACGCATTCCTTGACAGCCTTATCTACCTCCCACCATAGATTTACTATCTTAGGATTAGCACTACGCCACGAGGTAACCAAAGGCTTTAGTTCTTTTTCTTCTAGTCCCATTTCTAAGGCACCCATAGCTGTAAGAGCTCCAACAGAACCCCCATAGCCAAGTGCTAGTTCAGCAATTTTACCCTTTTGCCTAAGTTCGCCATTAATACCGTGCTTTACTACCGGCACCTTGAACATCTTAGAGGCAGAGGCACAATAAATATCTCCTCCTTCTTCAAAGGTTTTAAGGCGCCAGGTTTCACCAGCAAGCCAGGCAAGAATTCGAGCTTCAATGGCACTAAAGTCTGCTACAATAAACTTCCTGTTTCCCTGTGGCACAAAAGCAGTGCGGATAAGCTGTGAGAGAGTATCTGGTATATCCCCATAAAACAGTTTTAAAAGCTCATAGTCTCCAGCCCTTACTAGGCTTCTTGCTTCAGCTAAATCAACCATATGATTTTGTGGTAAATTTTGTAGTTGAATCAGCCTACCAGAAAAGCGACCTGTTCTATTCGCACCATAGAATTGAAACATGCCTCTTGCTCTACTATCTGCGCATAGTGCACTTTCCATAGCCGTATATTTCTTTACTGAAGATTTGGCCAGCTGTAGTCTCAGTGCCAATACTTCTCTAAGTTCTGCTGGTGCTGTTTTTAATAGCTCTGCTACAGCCTTTTTCCCTAAGCTCTCTGCTGCTAGGCCCTTTTCTGACAGCCAGCCTAAAAGCTGCTGCACAGAATTAGGATTATCTAAGTGCGTTATCTCCTGCATTTTACTTTTTAATTCTGCCTTGACTCTAGTGTCTAAAGCTATAGCTTCCTTAACAAGCTCCTTATCGATACCAATGCCTCTATCATTGATTTGCTGATCCAGATAGTATTCTTCCCAAAGCTCCTCTGGCACCGGAAATTTAGATAGTTTTTTCTGAATAGCTAATTCCGTTTCTACATCTCGCTTATTGTAGGCCTTAAAGAGCTCCCACTTATCCGGTGTATGAATTGGCAAATTACGTAAGCGCCCTCCGTTAACCTTGCTAGGAGCACAGGGCACACAAAAGTACTTAATCAGGCTTTTGCCCTCTACTAGCTTTTGTTTTTCCAAGCCTAACACACTACCTACGCCCTCCAAAGATAACGGAAGTCCTAAGGTAGCAGCCCAGAGCATAGTGCAGTGCCAGCCCTCTGGCTCTAACCATTCCATAAAATATTTAGACAGACATATTCTTTCAAAATTAGCATTAAAGGCCCACTTCAAAACCTTAGGTGATTTAATGGCTTCTTCTATTTCTAGTGGTATACTTTCCCCTCTAGCTAAATCAACGACCTGAACCGCCCCTCTATTTACGGAATAACTCAAAAGTAATATCTCAAAATCAGCTTCACCGGCATACCTATATACGCCAGTCTTATTTAAATTAGCACTGCTGTAGGTTTCTATATCTATACTTAAAGTATCCATAATTCCCCTTTCTAGAAAGTAAGGCGGCAAGAGCTTAGACTCCTACCGCCCAGTACTTACTTAAAATTCATCTTCACCAAATATCTTTACTTTTATAGCCTCGTATTGTTTAAAAACAAAGGTTAATATTTTTGCAGCTACATCTGCTAGTAGCAGAATTGCCACAAGATAAATTAGCGTAAATAACACAAACACATCAACCTGCTTCGCAAATTCATAATAGCTCATAGTTTGTCTCCCCCTATTTCAAAAAGTCATCATCGTCATCAGTAGCAAAATCACTCTCGGCACTGGCCTTCCCACCTAAAGGTTCACCATCACTGATTTTTTGCAGGTTATTCAGACCACAGGCTATTCCACGATTCCCTGAGCTGTTATAAGAGTACAGGGAGATGCTACAGCGTCCCCTAACCCCTGAGTAAACCTCAGAACGAGTTAAAATCGGATTGCAATCAGCGTCTACGATTCCTGGAGCGGTCGTAGCATTGGCATTGATGAAATAGCTATTGGCATAGTTCTTATCATCTGGACGCTCAATATCACCATCTCTTAAGGGCGTTTTAATTGCTGCAAGAGCAGGTACAGTGCGACCATTACCTTTTAGTTTCACAGCGCCCTCTTTGTAAGCTGCTTCAATGGCAGCCTTAATTTTTTCTACAGTTTTCGTATCACTCTTAGGAATAATAAGACTTACGCTATACTTTGGCGTACTGCCATTAATGCTTTTAGGCTCCCAAACATTTACGTAACTCCAACGAGTATCTTTACCAGTAATAACCTTCATAGGATTTGCATTTACATTTTTAGTCATAGTTTTTCTCTCCTTTAATTTTCATTAAAATCTTCTACCGCTGTATTCATGGCCGGACGCTTGTCGCTCTCCGGTACTAAAGTAGGTTTACCCTGCGGTTTAGAAATATACCTACTTAACAGCTCTTCAAATTGCTGCTTGCCTAAAAGCTTTTGCATGGCTGTAACACCTAAGAGCTTCTTTTCGTAGGGTTCATAGCCAGCTTCTTCTACTGTTTTTATTACAGCAGCTTCGCTACTATATTTACGAATAGCGCGACCTTCTACCAGTTTCCAGCCCTGCCAGCGTTTACCGCTCATGGCCTGCTGCAATGCATAATCCTTCACATCATTGGCCCAGCTTATAAACTGCTCTACCTTAGACAAAATCTCTTCAATTTCCGTTTGTTCTAGAAGTGGTGGCTTTTTAAAGTCATATTGAGCTAAAAGTAAATTAGCCTCAGCTCTAGCTCGACATTCATGCTTTACCTTACAGAAGGAACACCACTCCCCACAAAGAAACTTACCACTACCACTAAAGGCCAAATCTGCTGTAGGCTTTAATACCTCCTCAGCCCATTTATAAAGCTCCTCCCTAGTAATTTCGTAGGAGCTTACATTGCTGCGCCTCGGTTGGTAGATGGTCATCTTAATTGTGTCTATGTCATAAAAGTCTTCAAAGATTTCTAAAGCACCTAAGGCGTAGCACAAAAGCTGAGGATTCTTAAAGGCATCTACTACATGACCTAAGCCGTGCTTATAGTCACAAATACTTAAAACCTGATCTGCGACTACAATTGCATCTGCTGTTCCAAAGCCGTTTTTCACCCAACGGGAGAAGTCTACACGTTCTTCCACTAACACCACTGGGTCCTTACAAAGCTTTTTAGCAGCTTCTAGCTCCTCCATTACAAAGCTCACATAGCCCTCAGCACATTCTTCCATTTCCTCGGAATAACGTTCCATTGCTTCTATGGGGCAGGTGGCCTCTTCGCCTAAAGCACTTCTCAGTTTAAACTCACAAAGTGCATGGGCTTCTGTACCCTCTGCTGCATATTCTGTAGTAATATCCTTATACTTTGCGCTTAACCTAGCTGAAGGCGGACAATGAAGCCAACGATTAGCGGCTGAGGCGGATAAAAAGGCATGTCCATTACTTGCCATTTCCTAACTCCTCCGCTTCTAGCTTTAGAGCTGCATAGCTTTCCTGCTTTACCTCAGATAAGGTTTTCGCACCATATTTCGTAAGCAAAGCTTTTACTTCTTCTCTAAAACCCGCTCTAGAAGTTTTTACCAGGCTAGCCCTTACTTCTTCTAGCGAAATGCTCACGGCTTTCTTTTCCTCCGGATTTTCATCCTTGCCAGAAAGTAAAGCAAGCACTCCATTAATACTCACAACTACAGCTTGTAATTCTGCTACAGCTTCTTTTAAACTTGCATCCGTCATAATCTCTGCCTCCCTTCTGTTTTTGATGTTGTAGCTGCGTAGCCATTACCTTAGTAACCTTACTAATTGCTATTAGCACCACAGCTAAGTCTTGCTCTAAGCCTTGTCCGTTTTTGTTTTGCATTTTCTTTCACCTCCTAGAAGAGTCTGGTTTAGTTAACCTCTTCTATCTACCAATGGAGGTGAGCACCCCCATTTGACGAAACTTTTTCAAAAAATTTTAACTTTTTTCTTTTTGGTAGTAAAAGTAGGTTTACTTACCCCTCTACCTACCAATGGAGGTGAGCACCCCTGTTTGACGAAAAAAATATGAAAAAACACAAAAAAAACTGCCCGATTAATTTTCGAGCAGCTTTTTCTATATAAGGAAGTTAAAGAATTTTTGTGTTTTTTTCGTCAAATCACCCTTCTAAACTCCATTGGATAGTGAAGGTACTTTCCTTCGGAAAAGGAGTTCACTATGGAAAAATGCAAAGTAATGAATCAGGAGCTTAATTATTATTTAGCGCAGAAACTAGCTAAAGCGCTCCTAGCAAAGGGCCTTATTTCAGCAAAAGAATTTACAAAAATAACAGAACTAAACAGAGCTAATTTTAAACCATTTTTAGTAGAACTATTACCTGAAATACGTTGCTAATACTAGGTTTTAGAGGTAATATGTGACACTAACAAAGGAGGATTCAGCATGGCGAAAGTCACAAAACTAGAAGGTAATAACACCCATAAAACAACAAAGAAATTACGGGTAGCGGCCTATTGCCGTGTTTCCTCAAATAGCGAAGCACAGGAAGAAAGTCTAAAGGCCCAAAAAGAACATTACGAGGCCTATATTTTTTCCAGAAAAGACTGGGAGTTTGCTGGGCTCTACTATGACAAGGGTATAACCGGAACAAAGAAAGAAGGCAGAGTGCAGCTTCTCCAGCTTCTTGAAGACTGCGAGGCAGGGAAAATAGATTTTATTATTACCAAGTCTATTAGCCGCTTTTCTAGGAATACCACAGACTGCCTAGAATTAGTACGACGATTACTTGAGCTTAGCATCCCCGTCTATTTTGAAAAAGAGAATATTAATACCGGCACTATGGAAAGCGAATTATTCCTAGCTATTTTAAGCAGCCTAGCCCAAGACGAATCAACCTCAATCTCAGAAAACAACCTGTGGGCCGTTAAAAACCGCTTTAAAAATGGCACCTACAAAATAGGCTATCCACCCTATGGCTACGATTGGACCGGAGAGGCTATTGTAATAAATCCTGCGCAGGCACCTGTAGTGAGGCGTATTTTCGCAGAGGCACTTAGTGGCAAAGGTACTCACAGTATTGCTAAAGTATTAAACGCTGAGCAGATACCAAATAAGAAAAACGGTCTTTGGCGTGCCACTTCTATTCTTGCCATGCTCAAAAATAATTTTTATACCGGCACTGTTACCTTTCAAAAGACCTATAAGAACGCTTTAGGTAAAAGACAATTAAACTATGGTCAGAAAGATAAATACGTAGCTGAGGAGCATCACGAAGCTATTATCTCTAAAGAGACCTTTACAGCCGTAGCTAAAGTCCTAGAAAATAACCTAAAGCTTAAAAATGTTAATAAAAATCCAGAACTACATACTAGGCGCTACGCTTTTTCAGGTAAGCTCTACTGCGCAAGCTGTGGCAAGAAGCTTAAACGCGTAATTCATGCGTCTACCACGCATCCCTACATCGCCTGGAGCTGCCCTACCCATATTGAAGATACTAAAGCCTGCTCCCTACTCTATCTCCGAGATGATGTTTTAAAGCAAGCTTTTGTTACCCTTATAAATAAGCTTATCTATGGCCGGGAGGTCCTTCTAAAGCCTCTTCTAGAAGAGCTTAAAACTGATCCAACGCTAAAGGTGCAAAAAGCCATAGCCGCGTACCAGGTAAAACTCCTGCAAAATACTGAGCAACGTGATACTCTCACCAAGCTTATGACTGATGGCTTCATAGGTCAGCAGCTTTTCATTAAAGAACAAAATGAGCTGCTATTAAAGGCAAATACCTATCGCAAGGAGATAGAACTCCTAAGCAATAGCAAGACTACCGAAAACACTAGACTACAAGGTGTTAAAGCACTCCTTAGCTTTACAGAAACTAATTCTATGCAGGAAAGCTTTAGTGATGAAACCTTTACTACTTTTGTGGAGAAAGTAACCATCCTTTCTAGAACGGAAGCTATCTTTCACCTTAAATGTGGTCTAAATCTAAAAGAAAGGTTGAAAACAGTATGAGAACAATACCCTATGGTTACAGAATATTAAATGGCAAGGCAGAAATTATAGAAGAAGAAGCAAAACAGCTACAGATGCTTTACGCAGGTTATCTAAAGGGTCTATCTCTAGCAAATGCCGCTAAGGAAGCTGGTCTACCCCTAAAGCATACTTCTGCAAGGCGTCTCCTAGCAAAGGAGCAATATCTTGGCAACGCCTTCTACCCACAAATAATTTCAAAAGAAGTCTTTAGGGCTGTGGAGGAAGAAACACATAAAAGAGCCAAAAAGCTAGGACGCATTAATCTCAAAAGAAAGGTGCGTGACCTTACCGTCCCCTCCCGCTTTTTTCTTAAGACTCCTCAGGAACACTTCGAGGATGCCTTCTTTGCAGCAGAATATTTATATAGTCTTATAGAAAGCGAGGATAACTAATATGGCAAAGGTTATGCTAATCCCGGCCAAAAGAGAATATACCCAAAAGCATGCAGAAGAAGAAGCTCCTAAAATACGCGTGGCTGCCTACTGCCGCGTCTCTACAGATACGGATGAACAGGCTACCAGCTACGAGGCTCAGGTCACTCATTACACCGAACACATTAACAATAACCCCGAATGGCAGCTTGCCGGAGTCTATGCTGATGATGGCATTTCCGGCACCGGCACAAAAAAGCGTGAAGAATTTAATAAGCTAATTACGGCTTGTGAAAAAGGCGAGGTGGATATGGTCATCACTAAATCCATTAGCCGCTTTGCAAGAAATACCTTGGACTGCTTAAAATATGTGCGCCAGTTAAAGGCTAAGAACATTCCCATCTACTTTGAAAAGGAAAATATTAACACCTTAGATTCTAAAGGTGAAGTCCTGCTAACCATTATGGCCTCCTTAGCTCAGCAAGAAAGTCAGTCCCTCTCTCAAAATGTAAAGCTTGGAATTCAATATCGCTACCAACAAGGCAAGGTAAAAATTAACTGCAATCATTTTCTTGGCTATACTAAAGGGCCTGACGGCAACCTTGTTATTGTTCCTGAAGAAGCTGAGATCATAAAACGCATCTATAGAGAATACCTAGAAGGCTATAGCATGGATAAAATTGCTGCGGGTCTTGAAGCAGATGGCCTAGAAACTGGTGGCCATAAAACAAAATGGCATACCAGCAGTATTAACAAAATACTCCGTAACGAAAAATATATGGGCGATGCTCTACTCCAAAAAACCTACACCATAGATTTTCTCACCAAAAAGCGCATAAAAAATAATGGCATAGTGCCTCAATACTATGTTGAGGATAACCACCCTGCCATTATTCCAAAAAAATATTATTTACTTGTCCAAAAAGAGCTAGTAAAAAGACGAGTTGTTCATACCAGTTCTAATGGTAAAAAGAGAAACTTTAGTTCTAACCACGTCTTTGCTAACATAGTATATTGCGGTAATTGCGGAGAAATATTTAGGCGTATCCACTGGAACAACAGAGGCTGCAAATCCATTGTCTGGCGCTGCCTTAGTCGCCTAGAACCTACCAGTGCAATAGAGCCTTGCGTGGCAAGAACCGTAAATGAGCTTACGCTTATGGATGTGGTGCTAAAAGCCATAAATAATACCTGCACTAATCCTGAGCCCTTTATAGCTACCTTACAAAAGAACATTGCTGATGCAGTGAAGCTATCCGACAGTGCCTCCACCGAAGCAATAGATGTGAAATTAGAAGCCTTGCAAAAAGAACTCATCAAAAAGGCTACCGGCAAAGAGGACTATAACAAAATAGCAGACGAGATATTTCGTCTTCGCGAACTACGCAACGCATCTACTATGGCTGGTGTCACCAGAGACGAGCAAATAAAGCGCATCAACGACCTGCAGGATTTCATCAAAGAACAAAAAGTAGAAGTGTCTGAGTTCGATGAAGCTCTTGTCCGTAGGCTCATAGAAAAGATTATGGTCTTTGATGACTACTTCGAGGTAGAATTCAAATCCGGCGTAAAAGTAAATATTAAGGGATAAAAGAAGCTAGCCTTGGAGGAATTGATGATGTCCTCTAAGGCTAGCTATATATCTGCCTACGTGAAAATAAAATTTAAAGATAAAAACCAATAGACGGTAAAACTAATACTATCAGAAATTACGCAATCTTTCTTTTAGTTTTTCATTAACCTCTACTTTTTTTAATTTTTGTAAGGCTGATTTCACTTCTACTGATATCTCCAGCTTTTTATCTCGCCAATTTTCTATTACATTCAAAGCACTATTTCTATTTTGAGTACTTAAAGAATTTAAAGCACATATAAGTAATTTTTCACCTCGTAAATTGCAATAGCAAATTGAACAAAAACCACAATCTATAATGATTCTCAACAAGCATACACCTTGTCCAAGAATGTATCGAAGAGATCCTCTGGCGTATGGTAGCCCAGCACCCGTCTTGGACGGCTGTTGAGCTCATCAGCAAAGGATAAAATTTCTTCATCGGTGTACTGCTCAATGGATTCGCCTTTTGGAATGTAATCGCGCAGCATGCCGTTGTGACGCTCGTTATGCGGCCGCTCCCATGAACTGTATGGATGTGCAAAGTAAACCCTTGTACCCCAGGATTCAACATTGGAGAAGTTCTCAAACTCCGGTCCGTTGTCCGCCGTTATTGTCTTGAATACTTGAGCAAATTGATTACCATATTGCTCATGGAGCTGAGCCATTGCTTGGCTGACGCCAGCGCTGTTTCTGCCAGAAATCTTAATGGCAATATAGTGATCTGTGATACGTTCTACCATGGTGAAGACAACAGATTCCTTGCCTTGACGCTTCCCAACGACTGTATCCGCTTCCCAGTGACCGAATTCTTCGTGCTCATCAACAATGGCAGGACGTTCATCAATGCTACGTCCAAGCATGCGCTTGTTCTTGCGGTTCCATTTGCGGTGCTGCTTGCGTGAAAGGGCGCGTGGCACATCGAATACGGTAATCGGCAGCTTGCCGGCCCACAGCATGTTGTACAGAGTCTTGGTGCAGACCATCGTCTCTTTTGGAAATAGCTGATGCAGCTTGGCATAGCCGACGCATACATCCAGAGACCAATGCTTTTCACGGACCTGCTTGACTAGCCATTGAATAAACGGCTCGAATAGGGCATCATCAAGTTTGAAGGGTTTGCGGCAGTGCGTGCGATGTTCATTGTAGGCGGATTGCCCACGCTTGGCCATGTATATGGGAATTCGGCCACGGCTACTGGTACGCTGAGGCGTACCGCGTCGTAATTCGTACCATACAGTAGCATGTGCACAGCCTACGGCATCAGCAATGGCTCGTAATGACAAGCCTTGACGCTTTAGTGTTTGAATTGCACCACGCTCATCAAGGGTAAGATGCGTGCCCCGTTTACGAGATGTATCGTCTGTGTTAGAATGGAGTTGATCCATAATGATTGCTCCTTTGTAGATTGTTGTTTTAGCGATTACATTCTAACACAAGGTTCATCATTATGGATTTTATTTATTTGTTCAATTTCATTTTACAACTAACCTAATTTTTAGTTTCTCCCTCAAGAATTTTTCCAAGGAGAAACTTTTACTCGTGTCAAGCCGCTAAATTTTTAAAGTCGGCGCTTGTACAGCAGCAAACTTGTCTCTTTAACACTTCTGCCCAGACCTACTGGTTATTTCACATCCACGGTCCCTAAATCTACCGCCAGCCTTCCTCCCTGCGGAGTCGTACACATGGCCTTTAAATAAGCATTAGCCTCTGCCGCCGAAGTCCTGGGTATCTGACCTGCGGCAAAAGTATCTGCCTTTAAATATTTGCCGTTACCAGCTTCTACGTTTATAAAAGAGTAAAGATGCCCGTCTACTTCTACCATAGCTGCCTGCCAGCCGCTATTTCCATTCTGATCGGTACCGGCGTAGAAAAAGGGTGCGCCTTTATCTGTTTTCCAGAACAAATTATTCTGATCATAGGTGGTACCTTTACCGTTGGCAGCAGCCAGTGCCTGCTGTACCAGTGCAGCATCAACCTGAGTTGTACCTCCGGCCTCCTTAACAATTTTGGCTATACCGTTGATAAGATCGGTACCGCTATAATAACCTTTCTGTTCTTTTATATATGCGGCAGCCGCATTAATGGCAGCAATCAGACTGGAATTATCACCGCCGTTTAAATACCACTCTACCGTATGGCCATTATACCTGGCCCGTCCGTTAGCATCCAATGTGTACATGGCAGCCGTGATACCAGTATAATTTTTTGTGCCGCCCTTAAGCAGGGTAATTATAAAATTACCATTTGCAGGCTGTGGCCAGGCAGCCAGATATGTACCAATAAACCCGTTCGCACCGATATCTGTTCCCTCGCTTATGGCCGCCGGATATTTGCCCGTTTGCGCATAATAGATATTAGCAGCGCTGTCAATAGTCCTCAAGTCAGCTACAACCTTGGCTCCCCTGGCACTAGCCTGGGAATCCATGAACCTGGGAATCGCGATGCCGGCTAAAATTCCGAGGATAGCAATGACCACCACGAGTTCTACCAGGGTAAACCCCTGCCTGAACCTGTATCGTTGACTTGCAGTATTACCCATTACGATAAAGCCCCTTTCCGGAAAATTATTTTGATACTTCTATTATATAATATCAGTAAGATAAAAAAAGCGTAAATTGCAATAGCAAATTGAACAAAAACCACAATCTATAATGATTCTCAACAAGCATACACCTTGTCCAAGAATGTATCGAAGAGATCCTCTGGCGTATGGTAGCCCAGCACCCGTCTTGGACGGCTGTTGAGCTCATCAGCAAAGGATAAAATTTCTTCATCGGTGTACTGCTCAATGGATTCGCCTTTTGGAATGTAATCGCGCAGCATGCCGTTGTGACGCTCGTTATGCGGCCGCTCCCATGAACTGTATGGATGTGCAAAGTAAACCCTTGTACCCCAGGATTCAACATTGGAGAAGTTCTCAAACTCCGGTCCGTTGTCCGCCGTTATTGTCTTGAATACTTGAGCAAATTGATTACCATATTGCTCATGGAGCTGAGCCATTGCTTGGCTGACGCCAGCGCTGTTTCTGCCAGAAATCTTAATGGCAATATAGTGATCTGTGATACGTTCTACCATGGTGAAGACAACAGATTCCTTGCCTTGACGCTTCCCAACGACTGTATCCGCTTCCCAGTGACCGAATTCTTCGTGCTCATCAACAATGGCAGGACGTTCATCAATGCTACGTCCAAGCATGCGCTTGTTCTTGCGGTTCCATTTGCGGTGCTGCTTGCGTGAAAGGGCGCGTGGCACATCGAATACGGTAATCGGCAGCTTGCCGGCCCACAGCATGTTGTACAGAGTCTTGGTGCAGACCATCGTCTCTTTTGGAAATAGCTGATGCAGCTTGGCATAGCCGACGCATACATCCAGAGACCAATGCTTTTCACGGACCTGCTTGACTAGCCATTGAATAAACGGCTCGAATAGGGCATCATCAAGTTTGAAGGGTTTGCGGCAGTGCGTGCGATGTTCATTGTAGGCGGATTGCCCACGCTTGGCCATGTATATGGGAATTCGGCCACGGCTACTGGTACGCTGAGGCGTACCGCGTCGTAATTCGTACCATACAGTAGCATGTGCACAGCCTACGGCATCAGCAATGGCTCGTAATGACAAGCCTTGACGCTTTAGTGTTTGAATTGCACCACGCTCATCAAGGGTAAGATGCGTGCCCCGTTTACGAGATGTATCGTCTGTGTTAGAATGGAGTTGATCCATAATGATTGCTCCTTTGTAGATTGTTGTTTTAGCGATTACATTCTAACACAAGGTTCATCATTATGGATTTTATTTATTTGTTCAATTTCATTTTACAACTAACCTAATTTTTCACCTAGCCCTGGTCTGTCAAACAATTGTGATAATATTGAACTTAAATTCAAAATATCTGTACTTAACTCATGTCCGAAACCAATTATATCTTCTGGTCCTGTCGCAATCTTATCCAAGGGCAGTATCTGAGTATATAAATCTATAACTTTATTATTATTATCTGTATCATCGTTTAAAACTAGTTCCAGTAAATTTATATGTTTTAATGGGTCCTTTTTTATGCATTTAAGAGCCGCTTCATAATAGTTCATTTGCATGTTTTTTGCTAAATAAAATCCGTCTCCTTCCTCCAAAGCCTTTTCAATTGTTTTCTTGCACTGTACCGTCACCAATAAAGCACCACATAACTGTTTTAAATGATATTGCTTCGGGTTATCATTCAGTCCATGTATATATTCAAGAATGTTATAAATTATTTCGTAATCACGGATATCGTTTTTTTGTTCTGCTGCTCTTAGCAGATACTGCTCAATCACATCATCTTTATTATCCAATGCAGATATACCAGCAACTGGACCTTCAGTAAGAAGATTAGATATAAGCTTGCCTAAATTTTTATATGTTTTATTAGTAATGTTTTTATCTTTTACTAATTCTGCAATATTAATTTTATTTGCAATTTCTAAAGCAGAATATTCATCTAAAATCTCGTTATTTTGCCCCTCATCCAGAAGCCATTTTTTTATTGCTTCTGTTTCCGGTTCAAGGCGTGCAATAGCAAAAACTCTTCCCCAGCCTCTTACTTTTTGAGCCATTTCAAATATTAATTCATTCTTATCTGGCCATGAATTAATAGCAAAAATACAGAATAGCGTAAACTCATTACAAAGAGCCAAATTTTTAATAGCAATACGACATTCTTCCATATCACTTAAATCAAAAAGCTCTAAAAGCGATAAGGAAAACTTTATTGCTTCGATGTTCCTGGATAGAGAAAGCATATGGAAAGAAAAATTCGCTATATTACTAGCATTAAGTTCTTTACTATTATCATATATCCACTTTTGTACATCATCTATAATTGAAAGAGTATCTACAGATTGCATATCACAAAAATAAACATCTAAAAGATTTTGCGCTTCCTCAAATTTTTTATTAGATATAAGATGTAATACTTCAAACAGAGGTTTTGCATCTTGCTCATTAGTAGCACAATGATACATCATGCCCCCATCTGAAAATCCATCAACAAATTTAATTTCTGATTTAGCTCTATTTTTTTCATACTCGATATTTACACAAAATTCAGATGCTAACATTCCATCGTCTTGTATATTTTCCAAAATATAATCCATAATACTTAAAGATGCTTTTTGGTCAATGCCCATTCTATAGCCACCTCCTAAATAAATACTACCTATTTACTGTTATCAAACCAATCAGATTATTCAACCTTTAAAAGCTTTCCACATCTATCTCGGCAACTCCAAAACACTGTTATCTATCGTGGCAACTCTACTGTGCGACTTTTTTGGCATTTTTCTAGTGGATATGTTACCTTGCACCTGTTCATGAGCAAATTATCGCAAAATAAATTTTTCGTCAAAATCACAGAACCGCACTAGGAGCCACGTCCCAAGGACAGCATTCTAAATTCTTGACATCAATACTACCGTCTCGACGTGGCTGGACTGAGGGAACATATCCACAGGTTGCACTTTGTGCAGCGCATAACCTTTGTCACGCAAGATAGCTACATCTCTTGCCAAAGACGCCGGGTTGCAAGAAACATAGACTACACGTGCAGGCCTTGCCTCGGCAATGGCATCTAATACTGCTCCTTCGCAGCCTGCTCTAGGCGGATCCAATACGATTACATCCTGTCGCAAGCCTTCTTTAGCCAGCTTTGGTAATTCTTTTGCTGCATCACCACAGATAAATTCTGCATTGGCAATTTTATTGTTTTTAGCATTTTCCTGAGCGTCTTTAATTGCTTCCGGTACTATTTCAATACCCAAGGCAGACTTAGCTTTTTGTGCCAGGAACAAAGTAATGGTTCCTGTGCCGCAATAAATATCAACAACCTTTTCCTTACCCGTTAGCTCCGCAAACTCCAAAGCTTTACCATACAGTACTTCTGCCTGTTTAGTATTAACCTGAAAGAAGGATAAGGGTGAAATATTAAAAGTTAAAGCTCCCAGTTTATCCTTAATAAAACCAGGTCCGGTAATTATCTTGTTTTCCAAGCCCATGATTACATTGGTAGGCTTAGTATTAATATTTTGTACCAGAGTAGTAAAACCTTTGATGCCTGCCTGCAGCATCTTGCCCAGTTCTTCCAAGCGTGGCACCTTAGGCACATTAGTAATCAGCACAGCCATGACTTCGCCGGTCTGGACTCCTACTCTGCCCATGATGTGTCTTATCATACCTTTATGATAATTTTCCTCTACAGCAGTAATGCCATACTTCTTCATCCAAGCTCTTACTATTTGGGCAATTTTATTATTAATCTCATTTTGAATAAGACAGGTTTCTACATCAATGACTCGATGAGTTGCCGCCGCAAAGCAACCAATAGCCAATTTACCTTTAGCTCCCTGAGCCACCGGCACCTGCATTTTATTTCTGTAATGCCAGGGATCTTCTTCCCCCATGGTTGGCTCTACCTGCAAGTTTTCACAGTGGCCAATACGTTCTAAGGCATCTATGACATGCTGACGTTTCATTTCCAATTGCTTAGCATAAGCTAAATGCTGCAGCTGGCAGCCGCCGCATTGTTTATAGACAGGGCAGGCTGGCTCCACTCTGTCAGGGCTGGCTTCGACTATTTTTATTACAAAGCCCTTGGCATAGTTCTTCTTCACTACATTTAGTTTTACTTTTACTGTTTCACCGGGCAAAGCACCTATGGCAAAAACTGTAAAGCCATCCGTCTTGCCTACACCTTCCCCAGTGCTACCTAACCCTGTAACCTTTAAATCTATGACTTGTCCTCTTGCAAACATTTTTGGCATAATATTCTCCATCTCAATTTAGTGAACTAATTATATCCTTTTTACCAAGCAAAGAAAAGCGTGTATAGGGAAACCCTATACACGCTTTATACTTATTTGCTTACTATCTCTGCCAACATAAAGGCAAAGCTTTCTTTACATTGAACAATGGACAACTTGGGGTTTTCCAAAAGTAGTGCTTCTCCCCTAGTAACTTCTTGTTCTAGTCCTGTATCAGTAAGCTTACCTTTTCCTTTGGTGCAATACAGCACCAACGTTTTCTTACCCACACCTTGTAACACCGGAAGGCTCATACCCTGGCACTGTGTTAACGCAAAGCTCAGCATGATGCCTGTACATTGATCCTTGCGCAACATGAGATTAAAGTCCGTGCACAGGCCCTGAGAAACAGTAGCTACTCCTCCATCGAAGTAGTCCACTTGACCGGGCGCTAGCATAAACTCTGCTCCGTCACCGTGCTTTAAGGAAATAGTTCCCTCGATAGTGGAAAGATAACGATTGTAAGCAGGTAGTGGTGTAAAATCTGATTTAGCCAATTCCACTGTAGCAGAGCTTACTCGCCACAAGAAATCTCTATTGGCATAAACCGCACCTGCCGGAGCAATAGCCAACTGCTTAGTCAAGCCACCACTCCATTTAGTTATTACAAAATCCTGAGGTTTAATGAGACGTAAAACCTGTGTCATTATACATCACCTCATTTACGAAATTATTTTGCTGCTTGTACGAAGGTCTTAATAAACCAAATGGTCTGAGGCTGATAAATAATATCTACCAGGAACGCACCAACGATAGGAACTATCATCATAGCACGACGGCTCATACCATATTTCTCATTAATAGCAGTCATATTAACAATAGCAGAAGGTGTTGCACCTAAACCATGTCCCAATAGACCTGCGCACATAACAGCTGCGTCGTAGTTGGCTCCCAACACGCGGAAGATAACGAAGTAGCAAGCCAGTACCAGGAAGATTACTTGGCACATTAATACTAAGAGTACGCCACCGAAGAGTCCTGCCAATTCCCACAAAGCCAAGGTCATCATGGCAATACTTAAATAGAGATTTAACATTACATCGCCTATACCATCTACTAAGGCAAAATCAAATTTGTAGAAATGGGCGCTTTCGTTAATATTACGCCAAATCATAGCTGTAAACATAGCTCCTACGTAAGTAGGAAAGCTCATACCAATAAGTTTACCAATCCAGCCGGAAATCTCTGTACCAATAGCCATGCAAACGATAATAACAGATACGTTCTTAATAACATCCAAAGCACTAAGTTTTTCTTTGCTGGCTGCATTGACTGAGTTAATATCAGTAGCATCAATCTTTTCATCTTCATCAGGTGTTAAATGATATTGTTCAATAAGGCGTCTGCCTACAGGTCCACCTACGATTACGGCACTGATTAAACCGAAGGTTGCTGTTGCCATACCAACTAACAAAGCAGGTTGATAGCCCATCTCCACGAAAGTTTTGCCATAAGCACCGGCAGCGCCATGACCACCGATCATGGAAATAGCACTTGCGAGAAGTGCATAGGGAGCTTCCAGACCGACAGCCTTAGCCACACCAATACCAATGATATTTTGGAAGATAGAGACAATACCGGCAGTCAGCCAGTAAACGATAAGCAATTTGCCACCTTTCTTTAAGAGAGAAAGACTGGCACCTAAACCAACCGTAGTAAAGAAGGCTAACATAAATGGTGACATGTAGTAAGTATCAAACTTGAAAGCAAAGGTTCCTGTATTATGTCCGAAAAATGTAAAGAACATAAATAAGAAACCGCCTACAACAGGTGCAGGAATGCAGTATTTCACTAAGAATTTCAGTTTGCTCTTAATCCAAAAGCCTAATACCAACAGCACTGCTGCCATTGCCAAAGTCATAATAGCATTTGTTTTAATCGTTAGCAATCCCTTTATTACTTCAAATGTCATTTTCCCCTACCCCCTTAAATTAGTGCCCTCCGGCACTGTAGTTTTGCGTATTTGCTACGCAGTATTATTGCTCACCGATCAGGTGATATTCCATGATTTGTTTAAAGGCATCAAATTTCTCCAGTTGCAGATAGTATTCAGCTACATCCAGCAAAGCCTTAGCCGGGCACAAGCCCACCAATTCGCAGCCTACTACGCCTACACCATATCTCTTAGCTTCCATCTTAATAGTCTCATAGGTTCTGTAGAGAGGCGTGCCTTCGTAGTTAACCATGTTCATGGATACTTGGGCAATGTTTCTGTCCTCTAGCATTACGCCGATAGCTTTGCAATATTTAAACCCGCCACTGGAGGCCCTGACTATCTTGGCAATGTTCTTAGCAATATCCAGATTACTGGTATCTAAGTTAACATTAAATGCTACCAAAGGCATTCTGGCACCAATAGCAACAATGCCGGCGGTAGGATGAATCTTTCTCTCGCCATAATCAGGAGCCCAATCTTCCTCCAACAATTTAGCAGGCATGCCTTCAAATTGTCCCTTACGGCAAGAAGCCAGATTACGTCTTTCTTCTCTGGTGCAGCTATCTTCATATAAGAAACTGGGCACCTTCAACTCGTCCCAAATTCTTTGAGCCAGATGTTTGGACAAAGCCACGCATTCTTCTACGGTCATGTTCAAGGTTGGTACGAAAGGAATTACGTCGGTAGCACCCATTCTGGGATGAGCACCTTCGTGTTTTCTCATATCAATTAATTCTGTAGCGGTTTTGGTCAACTGGAAAGCGCATTCTTCTACTGCTTCCGGAGAACCTACCAAAGTTACCACGCAACGATTATGGCTTTCATCAGATTGAAAGTCGAACAATGAGCATCCCGGTATGCTCTTGGAAACAGCCTCCAATTTAGCCAGCACCTCTTTGTTTCTTCCTTCACTAAAATTAGGTATACATTCAACTACTTTTGCCATGTTTTTTCCTCCTTTATGTATAGTACTTTATCTGGTATTCTTCTACTTTTATTCTACTAAAAGTAGCTTTTCCGTCAACATTTATTTCATTATTGTGATTACTGTACACTATTTCGCAACATTTTCTTGACTTGTGGTGTCCTTCGACACTATAATGAAACAAGAAAAATAATCAAAAGAGGTAGCAAAATGGTTAACTCTGTACTCCATGCAACTCAGATTCTGGAGCTATATGCTTCCCAAAAAGTAGAATATCTAAGCTTAACGGAAATCAGCAGAGCTCTCAAAATGCACAAAACCACGGTTTATCGTATTTTGCAAACTCTGCAAAGCGTAGGCTGGGTAGAACAGTCCCCTGTCACCAGTCAATACAAGCTTGGTAC
>Ga0268360_1001685_pt1 | contig 21041 bp, 13 predicted proteins | sample BioMet11_FD_192465 | JGI IMG/M metagenome (GOLD analysis project Ga0268360, IMG submission 192465) | Sewage microbial communities from Oakland, California, United States - Biofuel 11 (Illumina Assembly) | ecosystem: Engineered > Wastewater > Sewage > Unclassified | place: USA: California... | reverse complement strand
CACCGAAAAAACGGCTCCTACCGCTGGGACATCCCGGATTTGCCCGCGGATGTGATCGGCATGGGCACAGCGGACCTGGATTATTGCTGCGCACCGTGTGTGCGGGAGGCTCTGGCGCCCATTGCGGTGGAAAACTGCTACAACTACCGCCAGCACCCCGAGTTATATTACGATGCCGTCATCGACTGGTACCGGCGCAACTACGGCCTTGCCGTGAAAAAGGAGTGGCTGAGCAACGTACCCAGCACAATCGGCGCGGTTCGCATGGCCCTTGGCATTTATGCAAAACCGGGAGATGCGGTCATCGTTCAGACGCCCGTGTTCAGGCCTCTTCAATGGGCAGTGGAGGGAGCGGATTGCACGCTCATCGCAAATCCTCTCAAAACAGTAGACGGGCATTATGAGATCGACTTTGCGGATTTTGAGGCAAAAATCAAGCAGCACCATCCCGGCCTTTACCTGATGGTGAACCCGCACAACCCCACCGGCAGGGTGTTCACAAGGGCGGAACTGGAACGGGTCGTCGAAATTTGTGCCGAAAACAGCGTGAAAATCGTATCGGATGAAGTCCATTGCCTGATTCTCTACGAGGACGCTAAACACATTCCCATTTTGTCCGTGAACAGGCAGGCGCAGAACATCAGCGTGCAGATTGTGAGCCTGAGCAAGGGGTACAACCTCATGAGCCTGCCCCACGCCATTATCACCATAGCAGACCCGGACATGCAAACCGCCTGGATGCGCCAGATTGCCGCCTACTCTTTCGGCTATGCGGTGAACAGCTTTGCCATTGCAGCCGTAACTTCTATCATGAAAGGCGAGGCGGACGAATGGATGCGGGAGCTTACGGGGTATCTGGGCCGGAACTTACGGGAAGCGCTTGATTTCATTGAAGAGAACCGCCTGCCTCTCGTTCCCTACCGGCCGGAAGGTAGCTTCCTGCTTTGGATCGACTGCCGGGATGCCGGAATCGGCACGGAGAAGCTAAACGAATTTTTTATGGAAAAAGCCCATATCCTGCTGGACGATGGCGAAGTGGATTTCGGCCCGGATGGACGGGGCTTCATCCGGATCAACTATGCGGTGACAAACCAGGTGCTGCGGGAAGCGTTGGGACGGATTAAGAATATTTTTCATGTAGAATCGACGAAGAGTGCGAAGGAGGAATCATTGTGAGTAAAAGCAAAACTTCTACACCGAGGGAAATGACGACGGGGCGCGCGCTATTTGGGTTTCTGGCCCCAATCCTGCTGCTGATCGCCCTGATTTTTGCCGGAGCCGATGTAACGATTGCCGTTTTGGCGGCAGTGTTTTTGATGGTGATTTACGGCGCATACATGAATTTTTCCTGGGATACCATGGAGAAAGCCATGAGCTCCGGCATCGGCACGATTGCCACGGCCACCGTGATCATGCTGCTGGTGGGCTGCATGGTGGCGTCATGGATGGCGTCCGGCTGTATCCCCACTCTGCTTTATTATGGGCTGCAGGTCATCAGTCCGAAAATATTCTTGCCCATCTGCTTCCTCCTGCCAGCGTTTATGTCTGTTTGCTGCGGTACCAGCTGGGGCTCCATCAGCACCATCGGTGTGGTTCTGTGCGGAATGGCCGCGGGACTCGGCATCCCGGTAGGCATTGCCGCGGGCGCAGTCATCTCCGGATCGTTTTTTGGCGACAAAATGAGCCCGCTCTCTGACACGACACTTCTTGCCGCGGCCACGTCGGAAGTTCCGGTGTTCACGCACATCACATCCATGTTCTATACCACAGTGCCCTGCACGTTGATCGCCTTGGTGCTCTATATCTTCCTGGGTATCAACGCCTCCGGCAACATCGATACCGTTGCCATCGCTGCATTGACGAACGGTCTTTCCTCGAACTTTAACATCAATGTGCTGAATTTGCTCCCGGTGGTTCTGGTTTTGGTGCTTTCTGTGAAAAAGGTGCCGGCATTTATCACGTTTGGAATCGGCATCGGAGCCGGCATGATTGGGTCTATGGTCATGCAGGGCTACAGCTTCATGGATAACCTGAACTTCATCATGAACGGCTTTTCCACCGACAGCGGCGTGGAAGCGGTGAACACTCTGGTGAACCGCGGCGGCCTTACAAGCATGCTGTTTTTGGTGGGCATTTTGCTGGCATGCGGCATGCTGAGCGGCCTTTTCACAGAGACAAAAGTGCTTACCGTGCTGGTGGGCGGCATTCTCCGGCGGGTAAAGTCTCCTGCGGGCATTTTGATCGGCGTCATGCTTTCTTCGCTGGTTCTTTGCATCGCTGGCGGCCAATACCCGGCAATCGCAATCCCGGCAGTTGCGTTTAAAGATGCATGCGACGAGATGGATATCAACCGGGCCGTGCTGTCCCGCACGCTGGAGGACGTGGGCACTATGGTGGCGGCAATCGTCCCCTGGAGCGCATGGGTCATCGGATATGGCGTTCTTCTGGGCACCACGGTACGGGATTTTATCCCCTTTACGTTCCTGTGCATCCTCAGCCCCATTGTGGCGCTGGTTAACATCCTGCTTGGGATAGGCCTTTTCCGCAGCAGCGACGAAGTGAAATACCGCCCCTTCTGGAGAAGGCCAAAGGCGGAACTCGTCAAAGCCCATATTGCCAGCCACGGCAAACGCGGAGGTTGCCGATGAATATACGGACGAGCCTTCCATCGGCTGAAAATGCTTTGCAAGTAATGGCAGATATGCTGACAGAAAAAAGAGCGCAGGGCTAAATCCCCTGCGCTCTAAAATATGAACTGCCTAACAAGGCAAAGCCATGATGATTTTTTATTTAAATATTCAATTCGGGGTTATGCTCTTCAGCCAAAAGCAGTCACCATGGTTTTCTATCAATTGGTTTAATTTGGGTGCAAAAGCCTCACATGACACTGATGCCACCGTATCAACTGTATCATCTTCAAAGTATGGCCGTTTGAAATGTTCCTATATGGAGAAGGGCTGTTTTTACCTGCCACAAGCTGCCACCGCTGTGTTATTTCAGAAACTCCGACGCCACGCGCACCTTGTAGCCGATGAGCAGCGTGGTTTTCTCACCGCCGTTCTTCGGACGCCGCCTGAGCACTGTGCCAAACTTGCGCAGCTCATGGTTGAAATTTCGGCTGTTCTCGGTGTAGCAGCCGTTGTCTCCGCACCACTGGCGGTATTCGTCATACACGGCGGCGGTACGGGTTTCCGCATCGGGATCAGCCTCCAGCCGCTCATCCGCGAACTGCGCAATTTTGTCGCTTTCGTGGGAGTATGCCTGCGTCGCGTCTACAACGGCTTGCGGAACTGTGAATCCTTCCCGCCGCAGCAGGTCATAGCCTTGGAGCAGCCAGTTGAGGATGGCGCTCTTGGCCTCCGGCTTGGCGAACGCCTCCTTCAGCGTTTTGTCCTGTTCCCATTCCTCAAAATGCCTGTCGAACGGGATAATGAGGACGCGCCCGCTGGAGAAAAGCGTCATGTCGCTGATGACTGGCAGATAGTTGGTGTTGACGTACAGCTTAAACTGTGGCTGAAAATCGAAGCTGTTTTCATTAAGGAACCGGGCGTTGATGGTGTCGTTACCTGTCATGCTCTTGACCTGCGCGGCGTTGAGCACCAGCCCACGGCTCGGTTCCGAGATATTGGCAAAGCGGATGCCCGCAAGCCGCGCGATGTCCTCGCTGGGATTCTGGCTGTTGACGTTTTGCTTCTGCGCAATGGTTTCCGGCCTGACGGCCCTGCCATAATCGCCCATGACACGCAAAATGCTTTCCATCAGCGTACCTTTGCCGTTGCGCGTGGTTTCGCCGTAGAGGAAGAACATACACTCGTGCCGGGTGTCGCCGCTGACCGCATAGCCAAGAGCCTTTTGGAGGAACCGCGCCCTGTCGGTGTCGCCGCTCATGATCTCGTCGATGTAGCGATCGAAACGCTCACAGACGGCCTGCGGATCATATTGGACATGGGCGATTTTGGTAAGCCTGTCCTCCGGGTCGTGGTCACGGAATGCCATCGTCTGCAGATCGAGCGTGCCGTTTTCGCAGTTAAACAGATAGCGGTCGGCGTCAAATTCCTCCATGGGAACCGGGTAGACGCTCTGGGCCTCTTTGAGATAGATGTCCCGGAACCGACGCTGTTGCCATTTGCCGTAGTCCTCCAGATTGTGGGTGCGGACGGATTCATCCTTAAATGTCAGCAGGTACAGGAGCAGGCCGTCCGCAAGGTTCTTGCACAACTCCATGACCATCAGGCCGCCGATGTCGGGAACCCAGCGCGTGCCGTCGTAGATGTACCATTTTTTGCGCTCCGGCACGTACCGGGCAACGCGCTTGTACACATCCGCGAACAGCCTGCCGAAACCAATGTCGCCGTTCCGGTACCGGTTGTTCTGCGCCGGATTGAGCTGGATGAGCGCCTTTGTTGCCTCGTTGAAATCGTCAGCTGCGCCGTCCACGGCGATCGGCTTGTAGAACTCTTTTGTAAGAGCTACAGCATTTTCCAGCGTAGTGGTGCGGTAATCATCCCGCTCCCATTTCTCGCGGTAAAGCCCAGACTGCCGGAACAGCCTGTCCATTTGCGCCGTATCGCCGCCGCACCAGAACGCCAGCATGGTGCAGAGCGCCTGATCCGCCTCGCTGTGGCTCTTTCCTTCCGGGATGCTTCCGTTCCAGAGCGCTTTGAATTTCTCACCCTGCTTGGAGGCCATAGCCTTGGAGATGATGGATTCATCGGAGAGGTAGCTGCCCGGCGCAACGGTTTTCTTAGATTTTGCCTTGACCTTTTTCACCATGTATTTTTCGAGGACGGTCATGACCCCATCCGAGCGTTCCTCTACACTGCACTCCCTGATGGCGTTTCCAGTCAGTGTGACAAACCGATTGGTCATCCCGGTCACATACACTTCCAGCCCGATTTCGCGGTTATTGATGTAGTAGAGGCTTTTGTCGTATGTCAGGCCGTACGCCTTGAAAACGATATGGACGCCGGTGCCGGACGGGCTGAGCTCGGTGTAGCTGTTCATGGTATCGACGATGTCCTGCGCCATGCTTGTCAGTTTTCCGCCTGCGACGCAATGGTCGATGTCGATAGCGCAATAGCTGTCAAACACGCCCATGCCGAGTCCGTCATAACCTGTCAAGGCATTTACCACGAGGCGGAAGTCTGAGAAGGTACGCTTATTCGTTGAATCTCCATGTTTGCCATTTATCTGATACAGGACTTTGGTCATATTCCCATCGCGCTCTTCGTACTTCCACAGGCAGAACACCGCGTTTTCTTTGAGATCGCTTGGTAACTTTTCGTACATTGCGTTTCACCTTCTTTCCGAGGACTGATTGGTTTCGTCCTCCACCACCCACTGGAGGTGTGAGGCTCGTTTTGACGAAAATTTCATAATTTTTTTGTTCTCCACACTCCACAAGACTCAAAAGGCCGTTTTGAACGAAAACATTGGAATTTTTCTGTCCTCTGCTACCCAATGGAGGTCAAAGTGCCGTTTGGCCGAAACCTTCTGAAATTTTTTTGCCCTCTACTGCCTACTGGACAGACAGGGCCGGATTCCCGTAGCCTTTCGTGAAATGTTCTGTCCTCATATCTCGCTGGACAGCAGGAGCTGCTTTTGACGGTGGTCTCTGAAATTTTTCCTTCCCTCACTACCCATTGGAAAAACAGATACAGTTCGTACAAAAAAATCTGAAATTTCGCAGCCGGACCGCGAGAGCGAGTAACCGCATACGAAAGAGCGCAAAAAAAATAAGCCGTCCGACAAAATTCGTCGAACGGCCATAGCTTTATTCACTTTTTCGTGATATTATTAATGCAACAGCCTTGGAGGTGTGGTATGGCAGTCAGTTATAAGAAGTTATTTCATATGCTTATTGACCGTGACATTTCAGCTGCTCAGCTTCAGAAGCAGGCTGGTTACAGCGCGAACATATCCACGCGTCTCCGAAACAACAGCTATGTCTCTCTGGAGTCTATGGAAAAGATATGCCGGGTGCTTGATTGCAAAGTCGACGACATTGTAGAGTTCGTCCCAGACAAAGATCAGGTGACGAAATGACACAGCAAGTAAAATCCAAGCAGCGCGTGGTGAAGCATCTACCGCCGAGCGCAAGGTCGATGCCATTGCCACGGAAAAGAAGAACACATATAGAAAAAAGCAACATATTTGGATTAAGCGAACTCATGAATGAATTGGATAACACATGGATAAGAACCTAATAGATATCAAAGAAAACTATATATATCATCTCGACAACGAGTTGCTCTCTATTCTCCTGAAGGATCATTCCTCAGGGCAGAATATCATTTGGGCTACAGACAACTATGCCTCCCGCGGGGTTGGATACCAAGGCAATGACCAAATTGCTGTTCAGGCAATTACAGGGCATAACGGAAGCATTATTAAGCCGCGCACGGAAAAATCGAAAAAAGAACAGTCCGACCGCATTCGAAACAAAGCAGAAGTCTTCACGCCGTCCTGGATCTGCAACAAACAAAATAACCTTGTAGACAACGCATGGTTTGGCAAAGAAAATGTCTTCAACATTGAATCCGATAACGGTTGGGAGGCAACATCAACGCCGATTGTCTTCCCGACGGCGACAAAAAAAACTTGGATTGAATATGTTACGGATTTACGTCTTGAGATCACCTGCGGAGAAGCACCCTATCTTGCGAGCCGGTATGATACTGTCTCGGGAGAGATCATCGTCGTTCCGCAACGAATAGGCCTTCTTGACCGAAAACTGCGAGTTGTTTCCGAAAACGCGAAAAGTGAGAGTGATTGGCTGAAATGGGCGTATCGGGCATACAAGAACATATACGGCTATGATTGGCAGGGCGACAATGTCCTGCTTGCACGAGAAAATCTTCTGTTCACATTCCAGGATTACTATATTACTGCGTTCGGCAAGGAGCCGGACATTTCCGTGCTCCGAAAAGTCGCCGAGATTTTGTCATGGAACATCTGGCAGATGGATGGGCTGAAATTTGTTATACCCGACAGCTGCAAGGAAACGGAAGAACAGCAGCTCACACTGTTCGGCAACGAAACGAAAAAGAAGCCCTGTGAAGGCTGCGCAAAAAATGATCCGTTAAAACACACCGGGACATACTGCAAAATCAAGGACTGGAGAGAAAACAAGACTGTAAAATTCGTCTCTTTATTGGAGAAATAGATGGGAGCATAACGCGATGATTGATACAAGCTTACTTGAAAACATAATCGTCGGCCGAGTAGAGCCGCGTATTTATGCTTTCACTACCAACACGATTCCGGATTACCTGAAAGTCGGCGACACCTATCGCCCGGTTTCCGTGCGTCTGAATGAGTGGAGACGGTTTTTCCCCGAGCTTACAAAGCAGTACGAGGACAAGGCGAAGGTGGCGGAGGACGTCTATTTTCGGGATTATGCAGTACATCGTTTTCTTGAAACAGAAAGACACAGAGCGCGTTTGCTTCAAGAAGACATCGACAATGATACATATTACTCCAATGAGTTTTTCAAAGACGCTTCGGCGGACGACGTCCGTGAGGCAATTGCCGATATTGCCTCTGATTATGAAAACAAGACCGATAAATATCAGTTTTACAACGCCGAAACCCGTCTTGCCGAAACCTTTATGTTCGAGAGAACAGAAACCTATGACCCGCGTCCGAATCAAGATAAGACCATTCGGGCGTTTAAGGCAGCGGTTGACGGCGGACGCACCAACCTGCTCATGTATGCTGTTATGCGCTTCGGCAAGTCGTTCACTTCCATGTGCTGTGCGGTGGAAATGGGCGCAAATTTCGTCGTGATTGTTTCGGCAAAAGCAGATGTTCTGCTTGAATGGAAGAAGACCGTTGAAAGCCATGTAAATTTTGCTGACTACGATTTTGTCACCAGTGCGGATCTTCTGCGCGACAGCTCTGTCATACCCGATAAACTGAACAGCGGCAGAAAAGTCGTTGCATTCCTCACACTGCAGGATCTGCAAGGAGATACGATAAAGGATAAGCATCAGCAGGTCTTCGGCCGTCAAATCGATTTGCTGATCGTCGATGAAACGCATTTCGGAGCGAGAGCCGCGAAATACGGTGCTGTGTTGCGTGGAGATAAAGATGTAAAGGAAAAGGGCGATAAGGAAGAATCCTTCACGCTCGACGACGTAGGCAAGGAGGTCAAGGCCTTTGACGCCCGTATCAAGCTGCATCTTTCCGGCACGCCATACCGTATTCTTATGGGCAGTGAGTTTTCAAAAGAAGACATCGTCGCCTTCTACCAGTTTACGGATATTGTGGAAGATCAGAAGAAATGGGATAAAGAACATATTTTGTCCGACGATGTGCGAGAATGGGACAACCCCTATTACGGATTTCCTCAGATGGTTCGCTTTGCGTTCAATCCAAACGAATCCTCCCGCAGGCGTATGGAAGAGCTGCGCAAAAGCGGCAGCACATATGCTTTCTCCGCACTGTTCAAACCGAAGTCCATCAAACGGGCAGATGACGGCAGCCACAAGAGGTTTATATATGAACAGGAGATTCTGGATCTGCTTGAAGTGATAGATGGCAGCAAAGAGGACAGCGAACTTCTCGGTTTTCTGGACTATGAAAAGATCAAGGAAGGAAAAATGTGCAGGCATATCGTGTGTGTCCTGCCTTATTGTGCATCCTGTGACGCGTTGGAAGCCCTCATCCATGATAACGACGATAAGTTCCGCAATCTGAACGATTACGAGATCATCAATATCTCCGGTGTTGACAGGCCGCGGGAATATAGAACTCCCAGTGAAATCAAAAACTGCATTCGGGAATGTGAAGCCGCCGGAAAGAAAACTATAACACTCACGGTGAACCGTATGTTGACAGGCAGCACGGTGGAGCAATGGGATACCATGCTGTTTCTCAAGGACACGGCTTCCCCGCAGGACTATGACCAGGCGATCTTCCGTTTGCAGAATCAATACATCAAGACCTATGTAAATGACGACGGTCAGAAGATCAAATACAATATGAAGCCGCAAACGCTGCTGGTGGACTTTGACCCGAATCGCGTGTTCCTTATGCAGGAGCAAAAGGCGCAGATCTACAATGTAAACGTGGACGAAGCGGGCAATAGCAAGCTGTCCGATAGAATAAAGGAAGAACTCCGTATTTCTCCTGTTATCGTGCTGAATAAGGATAAAATGGAACAGATACAGGCGGCGGATATTCTGAAAGCAGTTAGCGAATACTCCCGCAGCCGCGGTGTGGCAGAAGAAACGCAGGATATTCCTGTTGATCTGTCCCTTATGGGCTTTGATGCCATTCGCGAAGCGATCGAGCGGGAAAATGAGCTCGGCTCAAAGGCTGGCCTCACGATCAGCAATGCCGAAGGAGAAGGGCGGGACATGGACACGCCGCCGGGCGAAGAAGGCGGACGCGAGCCGGAAGCTCCTGCGCCGGAAGTGCCGGAAGCCCCCGAAGCACCTGCTGCCGATGAGCAAGCGGGTGACGCAAAGGACCCTGCAAAGCAGTTCCGCTCCTATTATGCGAGGATTCTCTTTTTCGCGTTCCTTACAAGGAATGTTGTTATCTCGCTGAATGATATTATCGGCTGTATGGATGAAGCCGACAACATGCGAATTGCACATAATCTCGGCATCCTGAAAGCGACTTTAGAGATCGTTCAGACTCACGCCGACAAGTTCATGCTTCGTGCGCTGGACTACAAAGTGCAGAATCTCAATCAGCTATCCCACGATGAATCCTTGGAAGGCATTGAACGCGCCGCCGTTGCCGTGCAGAAGTTCGGAAAGCTTGGCGAATCGGAAGTCATCACCCCGCGAAACATCTGCACCGATATGGTGAATTTGATATCAGAAGAGGCCTTGAGAGCCGTTTTGGAAAACGGGCATAAGATCCTTGATATTGCCGGAAAAGCCGGCGAGTTTGCACTTGCCCTCTGTAACCGATATGCCAAAATGGGTTATGCTGCCGAAGTTCTGAAAAACACGATATGTACGATCCCGACGTCCGGGCTCACATATGAATTCACCCGTATGGTGTATGATATTCTCGGCTTGAATACCGATTGTATCGCCGCAAAGTTCACATCATACAGCCTGCTCAATGTGAACGATGAAGATACGCAGGAGATCGACTATGAAAAAATACGGCTGCTCCTGTCGCAGGAGAAGCCATTTAACGAAATTGAGATGTCCGACGAAGTCACCGAAGGAGATGAGAAAGTGAAATTCGATGTTGTGGTAGGCAATCCGCCGTATCAAGAAGGTGATGGCGGTGCGCAGAAGAGCGCAGGACCAATTTACAATTTGTTTGTCGATTGCTCAAAAGTCATCGCGCAGCAATATGTCTCTCTAATTATCCCTTCACGTTGGTTCGCCGGTGGTAAAGGCAAGGAATTAGACGAATTCAGAAATAGCATGTTGAACGATGTCCACATTCAAGAGCTTCATGACTATCTTCATCCAGAAGAAGTATTTCCTGACACGAACAACCGCGGCGGTGTATGTTGCTTTTTCAGAAACAAAAATTACAACAATACAGTGGACAAAACACGAGTTGTTTCTCATCTAGGAAACAACGAAACATATACCTGTATGCGTTATCTTAAAACGCGTGATCTGAATATCTATTTGCGCAACAGCAAGGCAATTGAAATACTTGATAAGGTTCTTGTAAACGGTGCGGAATCATTGAGTGATAACATTTCGGCTGCAAAGGCGTTTGGTTTTAGAACGTTCTTCATTCGTGATCCTAAATTTAGAAATAGTTCCGTCGGATTGGGCGACCCAATAATTTGCTATGGACGCTCCGGGAAAACGGGATATGTTGAACGTTCAGAAGTAAATACACACGAAGCCTGGGTTGACAAGTGGAAAGTATTTGTTCCTGAGTCAAATAATATTGGTACTGAGCTCAATGATGATAATCAAAATTCATTTGTTGGGAGACCGATGACTATATGCACAGAAACATTTCTCGTTATTGGTGCTGATTTAGACCTTAATGAAGAATCGGCTACCAACTTATCAAACTATCTCAGGACGAAGTTTGCACGTTTCTTATTGAGTCTTGCAAAAATCAGTCAGCACGGGACAAGCAAGACTTATAGATTCGTACCGGTTCAAGACTTTTCTCGCTCATGGACAGACGCAGACCTGTATGCAAAATACAGACTGACCACTGATGAGATCGCCTTCATAGAAGCAACCATCAAACCGATGGAGTGAATTCTGATAAAAGGAGGAAAGTGATGTTTTTCTTTGAGCAACCGCGGTGGAAAACGGTTGAATATTCAAGATCACAGATTATCAAAGCAGGCAAAACAATAAAAGATGCTGATGCTTTGCCTGATGATATTAAGCAAGCAACAGATATTGTGGATAATTGGCGTGCAGCACACGCATATCCACTTCATGTGATTTATATGTATTTGCGTCGATTGGCTGCAACACGAAATGATATTTTTGTTGCAGAACGTTTGAAACGACTGGATTCAATCATCAACAAGCTAAAACGTCAACCCACCATGAGTTTGTGGGCAATGCAGGATTTGGGTGGATGCCGCTTTATTGTGCCTACAAATGAAGATGTCTATGGCTATGCCAAAAAAATGCTTGGTTCTCGCATCAGACATCGTCATGTGAAGACTTATGACTATATTTCGGAGCCCAAACAGTCCGGCTACAGAAGTCTGCATTTGGTTTTTGAGTATTACAGCGATACAACGGAACTTTATAACAAAAACATGCTCATTGAAGTGCAATTCCGCACGCATCTTCAACACATCTGGGCAACGGCAGTGGAAACAATGGGCCTATTTACAAAACAGGCAATTAAAGCCGGACAAGGTGACGCAGATGTAACCCGCTTTTTTGCGCTGGTGTCCTCGCTCTTTGCAATGAGGGAAGGGAAACCTATAGTACCAAACACAATTGACGATAAAGATGAAATTATCTCAGAAATAGAAAGTCTAAATGCTAAATGCAATTTTCTCGATATGCTCAGTGCCATAAGGGTTGCTGTTGATCACAAAGACAAGTTTGGCAAAGATCAGAAAGGTTATTATATTTTAATTTTGAATTATGTGACACGAAGGCTGAGTATCAAATACTTCAAAGCGAGTCAGAATGAAGAGGCTAATGAAGTATACAGCCAAATAGAAAGTACGCGTGCTGAGTCCCAAATAGATGCTGTTTTGGTGCGTGTTTCATCTTTTCAAGCGTTAAGAACGGCATATCCCAACTATTTTTCCGATATTGGTGAGTTTGTCGATCTTGTGAAATCTTATTTAAGGACATAAGGCGAACTCAGGAGATAATAAGATGAACGACTTAACGATCCCGGATGACAAATACAGTATGTCCATGGCAGACTTAATATTGGCTATGAGTAAATGAAACTTAAAAAGACCACACTAAAGGTTTTATCCTTCGGTGTGGTCTTTACTGTTGTGGCCCCGCTTGAAGAGTGTCAGTCAAAAATTACTTGTTGTGAGTAATCCCTTCGATGAACGCACTTTTGAGACAGTTCCTTTTTTTGTAATGATGCACCCGGCGGCCGCAAAACAAGAGATGGCGGATGAACCGTCAGCATGTATTTTTAAATAAACCTGATGGGGAAATATGTACATAACGGTTCCAGAGGTTATAATGAGAACGTTGCAACAAAGGAGCAGATCGGAATGGATTTTATAGGAGAATTAAAAGAGAACCTGAAAAAGCAGGGAAAATATCTGAAAAAGTATTTACCGGTTTATTTGAAGGTACTGGTGCTGAGTGCATTGATCGGGGTGGTGATCGGCGGATTTTTAGGAACAGTTTTCTGGTATACGCTGAAGATCTGTCAACAGACAAGAACAGATTATCCGTGGCTTCTGTATTTTCTGCCGTTCGGCGGACTTCTTATTGTATGGCTTTACAGGGTCTGCGGGATAAAAGAAGATCGGGGGACCAATGAGCTTTTGATTTCTCTTCATTCGCCAACGCCCCTGAAGGCGAGAAGAGCGGTGTTGATTTATGTATCGACAGCGATTACACATTTATTCGGGGGTTCTGCAGGACGTGAAGGTGCAGCGCTTCAGATCGGCGGAAGTCTCGGCAATAAACTGGGACAGAAGCTGAAACTGACAGACAGCGCATTGAATGTTATGACCATGTGCGGGATGGGTTCCGTGTTTTCCGCTCTGTTCGGAATGCCGGTTGTTGCAGCAGTCTTTTCTCTGGAAGTGATCAGTGTCGGTGAAATGTATTATTCCGCGCTTTTACCCATTGCCCTTTCCTGCCTGATTGCCGCAGCTGTGTCAGGAAGGTTGGGTGTCGTTCCGCTGAAATTTTCCATTTCACATATCAATGACAGCTTCGGGTGGCATTCGGCCATGCAGGTGGTAGGATTGGCTTTTTTATGTGCAATGGTGGCAATCCTGTTTTGCAGGACCCTGCGGCTGACCGGGCGGATTTACAAGCATTACCTGAAAAATCCGTATCTCAGGATTTTTATCGGCGGTCTGATTGTGGTGCTTTTAAACCTTCTTCTCAGGACTACAGACTATGAGGGAGCAGGAACGGATGTGATTACAAGAGCCATGTCGGGGCAGGTAATTCCGGAGGCTTTCTTTTTAAAAATCATTTTAACGGCGCTTACTCTGGAATGTGGTTTTAAGGGCGGGGAAATTGTTCCGACGTTTTTTATCGGCGCGACATTCGGCTGCTGGATGGGAGGTCTCTTGGGGCTGGCCCCGGATTTCGGAGCTGCGATTGGTCTGATCTGTCTTTTTTGCGGGGTGATCAACTGTCCGATTTCGTCGCTTATGATTGGCTTTTCCATGTTCGGATTCCAGGGCGCGCCGTTTTTCCTTTTGGCCTGTGCCGTTTCCTATACCTTTTCCGGTTATACCGGCCTGTATTCCGAGCAGACTATTTTGTACGGAAAGTTAAGGGCTAAATACATCGGACGGAAAGCAGAGTAAGATTACGGGCAGAACATATCATGTGGAAAGCAGAGTGAAAGTGCAGATAGAATACATCGTGAAGAAAGCAGAGTAAGAGTGTATACAGAATATCACGCAGAAGCAGGTTAAAAGGAGACATCTATGTATGAATTGAATCAGGTCGGTGAACATAGTTTTTACATTCAAAGCCCTGCAAAAATAGGGGTATATCTGACAGATCATGAAAATGTGGTTTTGATCGACAGCGGAAGTGATAAGGATGCCGGAAAAAAAGTAAAACAGATATTGGATAACAACGGCTGGCATCTTAAAGCTATTTATAACACGCATTCCCATGCGGATCATATAGGCGGGAACCATTATCTTCAGGGGCAGACAAACTGTAAAATTTATGCACCGGGAATCGAATGCGATTTTACATGTCACCCGGTTCTGGAAACAGCTTTTTTGTTCGGAGCTTTTCCGCCGGAAGATATCTGCCATAAGTTTCTGCGTGCACAGGAGAGCAGTGCAGATTTACTTTCGGATGAAGTTCTGCCGCAGGGGATGGAACAGATCCCTTTACCCGGACATTTTTTTGATATGGTCGGATTTCGGACCCGGGACGATGCAGTCTATCTTGCCGACTGTCTTTCCGGCAGAGAAACGCTGGAGAAATACAGGATCGTTTTTCTTTACGATGTAAAATCCTATCTCAGCACACTGGAAAAAGTGAAACAGATGAAAGCGGCTGTATTTATTCCTGCGCATGCAGAAGCAGTATCCGATATCGTTCCCCTGGCGCAGTTCAACATCGACAAGGTAATGGAGACGGCGGATGACATTGCCGAAATCTGCAGGGAACCGCTCTGCTTTGAAGATATTTTACAAAGACTGTTCCAAAGATATGCGCTTGTCATGAACTTTGCACAGTATGCGATGGTGGGAAGTACGGTTCGCTCTTACCTGTCATGGATGAAGTGGGAGGGGCGTATTAAGACGGAATTTACGGATTGCAAATTACTCTGGAGAACCTGACCGGAAAGAAGAGCAATCCGGACTGATTTCCAAGACTAAAAACAGAAACAGAAAGGCGGAATAGTTGATTCATTTTTTATATCACTTAAAAAGTCAAATGCAAAGATTTTGTCGGGCCGAAAAAGTCAGCCGGAAAAGTTAAAAAAATACTTGACACATACCGGGAAAGAGTTTTATAATTTGAAAAATTAAAAAGCAAAACCGAAGACACAGACAAGTACGCAGAGTGAGTTTTTTCCAGAGAGCCGCCGGTGGTGGGAAGGCAGCAAAAACAAATTTGCCGAATGGCCTGTCGAGGGTGCTCTGAAAGGGTAACCGAGTAAGCAGCAACGGGAGTTTCCGCCGTTATCAGGGAAAGACGTGTGTTGGCACGTAGCTGAGTGGGCATTATTGCCAAATTGGGTGGCACCGCAGAAGTATATTATGACTCCTGTCCCAAGAGAACTGTAGACGTTCTCTTTGTGGACGGAGTTTTTTTTTGACTTTTTCCGGGGAGAACACACATGAAAGGAGAAATATTATGAAGGACAAGAGCATTCCCTACAAAATCTATTTAACGGAAGCTGAATTACCGAAAACCTGGTACAATATGCGTGCCGATATGAAAAATAAACCGGCACCGTTATTGAATCCTGCAACAGGAAAACCGTGTACATTTGAAGATCTTCAGCCGGTATTCTGCGATGAATTGGTTAAGCAGGAATTGGATAACGATGATGCACAGATCCCCATTCCGCAGGAAATTCAGGACTTTTATAAAATGTATCGCCCTTCCCCATTGGTAAGAGCCTATTGCCTGGAAGAAAAACTGGATACTCCGGCAAAGATCTATTATAAATTTGAAGGCAACAACACTTCCGGAAGCCATAAATTGAACAGTGCCATTGCCCAGGCTTTTTACGCAAAAAATCAGGGACTGAAAGGTGTTACAACGGAAACGGGAGCAGGGCAGTGGGGCACGGCCCTTTCCATGGCCTGTTCTTACCTGAATTTGGACTGCAAGGTTTTTATGGTCAAGTGTTCCTATGAGCAGAAACCTTTCCGCCGTGAGGTCATGCGTACCTTTGGGGCTTCCGTAACGCCTTCTCCTTCTGAAACGACTAACGTGGGAAAAGCTATTTTGAAAGAGCATCCGAATACCACAGGGTCTCTTGGCTGCGCCATCAGCGAAGCAGTGGAAGCGGCAGTCACTCGTCCGGGTTACCGTTATGTTTTGGGAAGTGTATTGAATCAGGTGCTGCTGCATCAGAGCGTGATCGGGCTGGAAACAAAGACAGCCATGGATAAATATGGCATCACGCCGGATATCATTATCGGCTGTGCAGGAGGCGGGAGCAACCTGGGCGGACTTATTTCTCCCTTTATGGGAGAGAAGCTGCGCGGTGAAAAAGACTACCGGTTTATTGCCGTTGAGCCTGCATCGTGCCCGAGTTTTACACGCGGAAAGTTTGCCTATGATTTCTGCGATACGGGGCATGTGTGCCCTATGGCCAAAATGTATACGCTGGGCAGCAATTTTATTCCTTCCGCCAATCATGCAGGAGGCCTCCGCTATCATGGGATGAGCGCCATTCTTTCCCAGCTGTATCATGACGGGATGATGGAGGCATGCAGCGTGGAACAGACAAAGGTTTTTGAAGCAGCAGAACAGTTTGCGCGCGTAGAGGGAATTCTGCCTGCACCGGAATCCAGTCATGCCATACGGGTGGCCATTGACGAGGCAATGAAATGCAGGGAAACCGGAGAGGAAAAGACAATTTTGTTTGGACTTACCGGGACAGGCTATTTTGATCTGGTGGCTTATGAACAATACAATGACGGAAAGATGACGGATTATATTCCGACAGATGAAGATCTTGAAAAGAGTTTTGCTACTCTGCCGAAAGTGCAGGAATGAAACTTTCGGAAACGATGGAAACCGGTAGGATGTCGGCGGGAGGATTGGGAAATTCCGGATCGTAAAATTTTTCTTTCAGCAAGATCAGCTTCTATTGTTTCTGTCATCAGGTGAAATTTAGAATTTATATTCACTTATAAAAGCAAGACTGAAAAAGACCGAAAAATATAAAGAAACAGGTGTCGGAATCGATTCCTTATGGTATAATAAATCCACGGCCGGACAGACCGTGGATTTTTGGGGGTATAGCTCAGCTGGGAGCGCAAGCAACCAAGTAAGCAACACCTCAACATTAGGAATAAACGAAAAATCGAATAGCCCGGAAATCCAGTGAAATCAAGGGTTTCCGAACACATGGGGGTATAGCTCAGCTGGGAGAGCGCTTGAATGGCATTCAAGAGGTCAGCGGTTCGATCCCGCTTATCTCCACCAAAAACAATAAGCCACAAGGCCAAAACCTTGCGGCTTTCGTTTTACCTATTTGACCGGACACTTGATAAAGAGCAAAGTATAAAAAGAGACGCGGTTTCATATGACTGCGCCTCTTTTTTGCATATCACCCTTATTCCCTTCAGGCACAACAGTGTAAACCCTTGATTTGACTGTGAAACGAGCTTATACTGAACCTATACATTATAGAGAAGGGTGATTAAAATGCCGCGCGGATCACGTAAAAAGCCCATTGAAGAACAGATTGCGGATGTTGAATCCAAGATTCAGGAACTCCAGACGAAAAAGAAAGAACTGCTGCAGGTAAAAGAGCAGGAAGATATCCGCCGCCTTCTGGATGCCGTAAAAGAAGCTGGCACAACTCCGGAAGAACTTGTAAAGCAGCTTCTATCTCAGGACAAAAATCAGTGATCTTTGATTTATAAAAACGAAGGCGTAAGGAAGATTCCTGATGCCTTCGCTTTTTATAAAGTGAGCGCAAACATAAATAAATTTGGACAGAGCCATGTTTTCCGATTGGAGAGCATGGCTCTTTTTTTATACCCCAATATAAAAATTCAGAAAAGAAAGGCGGAATGCTCCATGGTCTACGCAACCCTATCAAATTCAAACCGGCCCGGCTCACCTGCCGTGACAGTCGGCTTCCCCATCACGGAAAATGTATACGCAGATTTGGAGTCCATCGGTATCGGCAACGCTACGGAGCGTGACTGCTATGCTGCTTCGGTCGGCGGTGACATTCCGATCCTCAAGCGTCTTGAAAAGACTGCAGTGAACGTCGACGAGCTGGACTATCTCGTCAAGCGGCTGGACAGCTTTGACCGGCGCGAGCTCGCACAGTTTCAGGGTGTGGCTGTCAGCCGCGGCTATTTTGACATGACCGAACTCATCAATCTGACCTTTTGTTGTCAGAGCGCAACGGTGGTACAGGATTTTTCCGACCTCGCCTCCATTGGCCGCGCGCATTATCTGGACATCCATGGTGGTGCGACGGCAGAAGAACTGCAATCCGTTGACGCCCGAAAGCTGGCCCTGTCCCTTCTGCTCAACAAGGATGGTAAGGTCACGCCTTACGGCGTCGTCTATGACAACGGCATGCAGTTGGAACAACTCTACGATGGACAGCACTTTCCCGACTACCTATACAACGGCAATACCGTGCTGACTGCGGCAATGACGGATCGCAGGCTTTCTGAAGATACCGCGCTAACCACCTGGCTCCACTTCCCTATGAACGACTGGCAGATTGAACGAGCTGTCATCCGTACAGGGATTTCTGTTCCCGAAGACATGCGGCTGCGGTATTCCGACAGCGAGCTGCCGCAGGAATTAACCGCACTACTGGACAGCGAGAACCTCCATGACGTCAATGATCTGTGCGCTGGCTTTGCGGAATTGGATCAGGGCGACCGGCAAAAGCTTGGCGCCATCCTTCAGATGGTTCGGCCCGACGCTCTTGCCCAGGCGCGGAACCTTCTGAAACAGCTCGACCTGTTCGATTTCATCCCGAAGGTCTCCACTCCCGCGGAATACGGGCGGTACATGATCGCGGAATCCGGTCGATTTGAATACGATGAAAATCTGGATGAGTTCTATGACTATCAAAAGTATGGAAAACAGCGCATGAATCAGGAGCAGGGCCAGTATGTCGGCGGCGGCTATGTCAGCTACCACGGCTTCATTTCCATTGAGGAAGTGCTGGCGGGCAGTGAAACGGAACGGATGGAACAGACGCTGGGAGGAATGTGACATGCTCAAGCTGCAGTTGACCCGAGACGGTGCCTATGACGACGAATATCTGGAGCTTCCGGCAACTCCGGCCGATGTCGGTGAGGTAATGTCACAGCTGGATGAAACAAGCAGCAATGTCGCTTCCACCCGCATCTACGGCACCATCAGCGACGTCTGGAATATTGGACGTTACTTGAAGCGCGCAAACGTGAATGATCCCGATCAGCTAAAAAAGCTGAACCGCATCGCGGAGATCGTCAACACGCTGGTCCGTGAGCAGTGCCTCGTATTCGAGGGCGCGTTGGACGCCGAGTCTGTAAATGGCCTGGATGATGTGATCGCCATCGGAGAACGGCTGGAGGATTATATTCTCGTTCCCGAAATTACTACTGACCGGGAGCTGGGCATTTGCCTTGTGGAATCCGGCGTTAAGCCTTTCAGTGAAAGCGTCCGGCCTTATCTGGACTTTGGGAAAATCGGCGCCGAGTATTACGCCGATCACGGCGGCGCGTATATTTCCTGCGGCTATGTTCTCAGAAAAGACAGCGCGGATCAGGCCCTGCTGGATTTTACCCAGCCCCATCCGGCTCAAGAATTCGGCGGAATGAATATGGGATAGCTATTTCCGCCGCTTCATGGTATTCTGTGTGCTTGACAAAACAAGAAGGAGATGAAAAAGCCATGAGCGTAAACGCCAGAGAAGAACAATATGAGCATGTGGAGCTCTTTGGCAAGCCCGCTCTCTTTACGGATTCCCGCATTGACCGCAGCACGGTACCCGAAGGCTTCCACTGCTACGACCTGCGCGGTTCCGATTACGATCCCGGCAAGCCGGTGACGGTGGAAAATCAGGTCGCGGTCAATCACGCCGGCACGGTGCTGACTGCCGAGCCGGTCACCATTCCCAAGGAGGGCTTCCGCCGATTGCGCGGCAAGCTCAATTTTCTCGGTGAATGCCTGACGCTGCCGGAATTCTGTGAGGAACACGGCATCGCGCTCCCGCCCGACAACCGAAAATTTATTCTGCGGCCCGCCTCTCCCAATGAGGCGGGTCTTTTTTTCGTCCTGCCGAAGGAACAGGACGCGGCGCTGGGTGCCATCGGTCATGTCCGCATCGACTTCGGGCGCGGCGGCGACGAGTTCTGGCACACATGGCATCCCCGCGGTGACGAGTCGCTGAACAGCCCCGAGTTCAAGACGGAGCTGGCAGAACTGATCAACGAGCTCCGGGAAACCGGCCCGCTGAAAAATCTCAGCGCCATGACCAGTTACTGCGGCAATCGCGGCGGAGAGATCGAAGGCGGCTGGCGGCAGAACTACGGTTACGCGATCGAAACCGAGCGGTACCGCTACTGCCTGCGGTGCAATCCCGGCCCCGGAGATTACCACGCCTACCTCACCGCCTTCGACCTGCGGGTGCAGCGGATGAATATGAAGAAGGAGGCTTCCACACAGGAACATGGGCTCACGGAGGCCGGGAAGGAAATGCTCCGAAACGCCGCGGACAATGCACGGCCCCACAGCTACAACTGGTTTGTTTTCCAGGATTACAACACGCCCGGTGAAAAGCTCACCGGCGGCCTGACGCTTCCGGAGGCAATCCAGTTATATAACGAAACGGACAGCGGCAACAAGCGGCTCGGCGTGACCAAGGACGGGATCGCCACCGTGGATCTCGTGATCACGCTGAACGGCGAACAGCAACTGTCGGAGGACTACACACGACTCGCCAGCTTCTCCAGCGATCCGGTTATCACGGAGGCGATGGAAACACTGCGCGGAGCCATTACAGAACAGACGCCCGAGCAGGGCATCACGATGGGAGGTTTATAAAAATGAGGCAGAATCCCGAATGGGTGAAATTCATGAAGGAGCAGTATCCGCCCGGCACCCGCGTCCGGCTCACGGAGATGCGTGATCCCTACGCCCCGGTGCCGTCCGGCACTGAGGGTATCGTCGATTTTGTTGACGACGTGGGCCAGCTTCAGATGCAATGGGACAACGGCCGCACCCACGCGC
>Ga0268360_1001679_pt1 | contig 21107 bp, 20 predicted proteins | sample BioMet11_FD_192465 | JGI IMG/M metagenome (GOLD analysis project Ga0268360, IMG submission 192465) | Sewage microbial communities from Oakland, California, United States - Biofuel 11 (Illumina Assembly) | ecosystem: Engineered > Wastewater > Sewage > Unclassified | place: USA: California... | reverse complement strand
TGTTATTTATTATATAACAAAAAAAGGAACGGGCATAGCCCGTTCCCGGCATTTACTGTTGTGTAGGCGGTTCCTGCTTTGCAGTCGTTTCCGTATTCGGCTTGGTGGATGAAAGAGATTCTTTTTTTATGACGGTTGCCTTCGACTCTGCCGCGGCAGAACCTGTTGAGGCATTCCCGTCCGGATTATAGTTTCTGTAGTCCTTGACGTAAGCCAGATCCTTTCCGCCGGAAACATCTTTTCCCTCCACCTGAATGGTCAGCTTGTTCAGTGAGAAATTTGAAATAAAGGTGTTTGAGATTGCCGCGATGGTCTGTTTGTCTTTTTTGGAAAGTGCCTTCAGATTTAATACGGCATCTCCATTATTGTTGGTAAAATTTTCAATAACGGTATCCTTATCCACCACATTATATTCAATCAGCTTGCTCATTAAAAGATTCGCATCCAGAGAATCGATGGAATCCATTCCCTGTTTCAGGCCGCTGCCGCTGTCATTTACGGAAAAAATAGATACGATGGCAACTTCCGGTGTGGTAGGATCCGGCGTTTTATCTGCTGCTCCGCCCGTTGTTCCCGCCGTCATCGGTGCCGTTGTTTCCGTAGTGGTTGTTGTTCCGCACGCTGTCGCGGAAAATACTGTTGCAACTGTTGCCGCGATTAACGCCGTCGTCAGTATAAGTCTTCTCATTCCCGATGTTTCTCCTTATGTAGAATATCGACTTATTATACCCGAAAAAGGCCCTGTGAACAATGAATAATTCTTATGATTTCCTTAAACTGATTTTCTTTTGATTTTCTCGGGTATCTGACATCTAATAAGCGGCCTCGGCCTGATTCATCTGGCCGAACGGGAAGAAGGGAATCAACAGCATGGTGCAGACAGAAATCCGCCTTCTTCCGGCTGCGAAGATGAAGGTTTTCATGGATTGCGGCTGCTTCTGTGTACGGGTCAGTAAACCCATTCCGTATGCTTTCAGTCAAGCTGTGCGTCCAGACAGCGGATGGCTTCCACATAAATCGGAATTGCTTTTTCCAGCGCCTCTATCTCCACATATTCATCGGTCTGGTGCGCTCCTCCTCTTGCAGGTCCGAAGCGCTGCTTCTTATCTGGCATCCCCGGTCCGAATCCGACGGCATTTTCCAGCTTGCGTGCATATGTTCCTCCGCCCATTGTATACGGCGGCAGCGCGGTACCGAGATGTTTGTTGGCAATTTCAGCAAGTGTCCGTACCTGCGGATGTTCGGCAGGCAGATAGCATGGCGGATCATCCTGAAGTTCCGCCCGTGAAAAACCGTTTTTCTGCAACGCATCCCTGAGATTTTTCTGCAGCTTTTCACGGTCAGCCGTAATATTGTATCTGATATTGATGTTTTGATGCAGCGTCCCATTTTCAGTCCGAAGCATTCCGCCCACATGGGTCAGCCGGCCGGAGATTTCATCCTTCCAGGGACACCCTATCCCGGCACCGTAATAATCACCGAACAGCGCGCATATCCCGTCCAGCAGATGCCTTGTCGGTTTGTCCATAAATGGCAGCTGTCGAAGTATTGTTGCCAATCGAACTTCCGCGCTGTCAGAGCCTTCGGGAAACGCAGCGTGCGCTGCAATTCCCGAAACCGTTATTTTCACAGTGGAAGAATCCAGAGCTTCTATCCTGCACCCCGGTATTCCGGCCAGCATATCTTTCAGCATGGTGGGTTCTGCCTGCAGAACTGCACAGGCGCTCGCCGGCACGGCATTTGACGCTATCCCCGCGCTAAAATCGACCAGTATGCCGCTTTGCAAGGGTGCCCATGCATCTGCCTGCAAAATCCCTTTTTCACCGCTGCATACCGGAAACGCGGCATCCGGCGTAAAAGAAAACCTTGGCATCAATTCCTGTTTCCGAAAAACATCCAGATCTGCCATTCCATGTTCCTCGCTGCAGCCATAATACAGCTGAATGGTGTGATGCGGCCGGAATCCGGTATCCATCAAATAGCGCAGTACATACTGCATCGCGATTGCGGGCCCTTTATTGTCGGCTGCTCCCCGCCCGATAATAAGACCGTCTCTCACGGTTGCCTGATACGGGGGATAACGCCATCCTTCCCCTTCGGGGACAACATCCATATGATTGAAAATACCAATGGAGCTTTTTTTCTCTCCTTCCAGGCATGCAAGTCCGTAATATCCTTCTGCATTTTTTACTTGAAGTCCTTTTCGTTCGGCCAATTTCAATGCCGCATCCAATGCATGCCGGCAGCCGGGACCAAACGGTTCTCCCGGAATATTTCCTTTTATGCTTATGCTTTGAATATTTACAAGGGAAACGATATCCTGCACCATTTTTTCCCGGTTTGCTGCTATCCAGTCGGACAGGTTTTCATCCTTCATTGTAATACCTCACTTTCCGATGTACACAAATGACAGGCAACCTGATGCCCTCCGCCAATGTCCTTTAAGGTCGGGGCTTCCTGTCTGCACCGGTCTGTTGCAAACCGGCAGCGTGTATGAAACAGACAGCCGGTAGGGGGATTGTAGGGACTCGGTACTTCTCCCTGAAGGATGATGCGCTTCACCTTGACATCCGTATCCGGCACGGGAATGGAAGACATCAGCGCCTGTGTATAAGGATGGCGCGGACACCCGTACAGTTCCCCCCGATCTGCCAGTTCGACGATCTGTCCCAGATACATTACCGCTATCCGGTCGCACAGAAAACGCACAACGCTTAAATCATGTGAGATAAACAGATAAGTCAGGTCGCACTTTTTCTGAATATCCTTCATCAGATTAAGCACCTGTGCACGAACGGAAACGTCCAGAGCGGAAACCGGTTCATCACAAAAAACAAACTTGGGGTTAAGGATCAGTGCCCGTGCGATCACGATACGCTGACGCTGCCCGCCCGAAAATTCATGCGCGTATTTTTCCATATACTCTTGCCTGAGACCAACAAGCTGCATGGTCTGCACCACGTGTGCGTATTTTTCTTCTGTACTTTCTTCTGAAAATACATCAAGCGGTGCCTGAATCAGTTCACGTACCGTCATACGCGGGTTAAGCGAAGCATACGGATCCTGGAAAATAATCTGAATCTCGCGTCTCAGCTGACGCATCTGCTCCTTGCTGCGGCCGGCAAGATCGACCCCATTATAAAATACATTCCCGCCCGTCGGCTCCTGCAGCCGTATGATCGTGCGTCCCAATGTGGATTTTCCGCAGCCGCTCTCTCCTACGATACCGAATGTTTCACCCTTGTAAACCGAAAATGACACATCATTGACAGCCTTCACACAAGAGCGTTCTTTGGAAAACAGTTTTTTGGAACCGTAAAAATATTTCTTCAAGTGCTGTACATCCAGAAGCACGGATCTCTGTTCCTGCTCGCTCATTCTGTTTATCCCTCCTGCTTATCTGCATAAAGAAAACAGCGTACGCCGTGTCCGTCATGCTCGATCATCCCGGGGCATTCTGTATGGCAGCGCTCCATTGCCTTTGTACAGCGATCACAAAATCTGCAGCCCTGCGGCATGGTCTGCAGAGAGGGAACCGTTCCTTCGATGGAATACAAATGCCCGATATCCTTATCCTTACGGGGGATAGCCGCCAATAGCCCCTGTGTGTAAGGATGCAGGGGGTTTTTGAAAATATCCCGCGCCGTGCCTGTTTCCATTGTCATCCCGGCATACATCACAAGGATGCGGTCTGCCATATCTGCAACCACCCCCATATCGTGTGTGATCAGCATGATGGAAGATCCGATATCCCGTTTGAGTGTTTTCAACAGTTCCATGATCTGTGCCTGTATGGTTACATCGAGTGCCGTAGTAGGTTCATCGGCGATAATCAGCGGGGGTCTTTGTGCCAGCGCCATTGCGATCATCACGCGCTGACGCATGCCGCCGCTGAGCTGATGCGGATATTCGCGGATGCGTCTTTCCGGGGACGGGATACCTACCTGTGTAAGGAACTCGATCGCTTTTTGTTCTGCCTGTTGCCGCGTATACGTTCCGTGAAGAAGAAACGCCTCCTCAAGCTGGTTTCCGACAGTCAGCACCGGATTCAGGGAGGTCATGGAGTCCTGGAAGATCATGGAAATCTCTTTGCCGCGAACCCTGCTCATTTCGTGATCCGTTATTTTTGTCAGATCCCTGCCTGAAAAAAGCACTTCCCCCTTATCAATACGAAAGCTTGTCTTGGGAAACAGCCGAAGGATCGACATGGAGGTCACACTTTTTCCGCAGCCGCTTTCCCCGACGATACCAAGTGTTTCTCCGCGGTGGATTGAAAATTCAATGTCTTTGATGGCGACAACCCACTTTTTTTCGATGCGAAAGCTCGCCGTCAAATCTCTAATTTCAAGTAATGGCTGTTCCATAGCATCCTCCAGAAAACTGCGCCGCGCGGCATTTCGGCGGCGCAGAAGATATATTATGATGTGGTCGTCAAAAGCAATATCACGGATTGCTCCCGCAATCCTGCCAAACATTCGGAATTCATGGGGCCCTGCCCCACTTCTGTCTGCGCTTCGCTGCGGTCGTTGCAGAGCAGACATCCACTGGATGTCTTGCAACTCATGTTTGGGCGTGTCCCAAGTCCTTATTCCCACCTGCAGGCAAGCCTGCGTGGGAAACGGACTTTTGACACTGATATCATTTGATTGTCCAATTCCAGACATCACGGTTCAGCTGACTGAAGTCCTGTACATCTGTCACTCCGCCTATGTTGCTGCGGCTTGCAAATAACGTATTGGTGAAATACAGGAAGGCGAAAGGAACCTGCTTGCTCAGCTCTTCCTGGTATTTGTCATAACAGACTTTCCGGTCCTCGAATGTAAATGCATTCTGACCTGCAGCACCTGTGTTATAGACCGTCCAATCCGAAAGATGCGAGAAATTGTTAAGGTGATCCGGGTTGAAGTTGATTACACATTCAGACGGATCAGGCGAGCCGCCGGAACCGATAAATCCAAGATCGTAGTCTCCCTTACGTACCTTGTTCAGATGAGTTGCAAAATCAGCGCTTTCAATCTGACACTTGACGCCGACATCCGCCAGGTTCTGCTGAATGATCGTGGCTGACTGCTCCCGTACGGTATTCCCTGTTGGCACCGACATGACTAACGTATGACTGCCGTCCCAGCCGCCTTCTGCCAGCAATGCTTTTGCCTTATTCACATCATACGGTGCTTCAATTACCGGATTATAATATTTGCTGTCTGAAGGAATGGGACCGTATGCAATGGCGCCCTGGCCCTGAAGCAGATTATCAACGATCACCTTCCGGTTGATCGCATAGTTGATTCCCTGACGCACCTTATCATTCAGATACGGTTTGGAAGTATTGATTGCCATGTACTGATAAGCTACTGACGGAACGGAGGAACAGACCAAATCCTTATTGGACTGCGCCATGGCCCAGTCGGACAACTGCAAAGATCCCACATTGCCGGCCAGGATATCGATTTCTCCGTTGAGCAGACCTGAAAGAAGGTTCGGTGTAGGCACTACTCTCACAACAAACCTATCCCATTGCGGGGTACCCATAAAGTAATCTTTATTGGCTTTAAATTCCATCCGTTCCCCGCTGATCTGACTGTCATAGATACAGGCACCCGATCCGACGGGATTTTTCCAGTAATCGCTGTCTCTGATTTTATCGTATGGGATATTCCCCAGTAAGTGTTTCGGCAGAATATATACATCCCGGAACTTGGTGAACATTAAGAAATCGATATTTGTAGGTTCCGCACAGGTAAATTGAACGGTATAGGTGTCCAGGGCTTTTACCTGCAGCGTGTCATCTCCCTTCCCAAAACCTGCGAACGAATTGAACTGATTGGTACGGGCAGTCGCCATGGTAGGGGAACTGTACAGCAATGACGTAAACACAACATCGTCGGCTGTCACCGGCTCGCCATCCTGCCATTTTGCCTTTTGATTAAGCTTAATTGTCAGAACGGTATTATCCGAATTCATCTCCCAGCTTTCTGCCAGACGTCCGTAGTAAGTGCCATCCTGCTTGAGATAAACCAGCTTGTCGTATATCAGATCGAAAATAGCGTCGGAATAGGCGGATGTAGTATCAAACGGCATCATATTATCCCATGCGGAGACCATGGCCATTGTGATGGTCTTGCCGCCGGCTGAAGCTGTATTACCGGCTGCAGCGGTACCGGCCGCAGCAGTGCTTGCAGCAGCGCCGCCTCCATTTGCAGAACTGCCTGCAGCGGTCGTACCTGAGCTGCCGGAAGCCCCGCAGCCTGTAAGCGCTATCATCGCAACAGATAAACTTACGGCCACTGTTTTTCGAAGAATCCCGCATCGTCCAATTCGTGTTGTCATCTTTTTCATACTCTTTTCTCCTTTTTCCTGTTTTTTATTGTTTTATGAGGCGGTTTCCCGCCCTGAGGATACATTAAATCACCATTTTGGTATCCAGCGCGTCACGGATGCCGTCTCCCAGAAAGTTAATGCTGAGCACCGTGATCACCAGCACGATACCTGTCGGAAGCCATGCCCAGGGGCGATTTGCCAGAATACTGATCGACTGTGCATAATACAGAATATTTCCCCAGGAAGCCGTGGGAGGCTGAACGCCCATTCCCAGAAAACTCAGGGCTGATTCCGTTATGATGGCCTGCGCCGTGCGGAAAGTAAAGGCGATAATTACCGGGGAAAAAGAATTCGGCAAAATATATCGTACGATAATTTCTTTGTCTTTTGCCCCAATGGCACGTGCGGATTCGACATAGTCCTTTTCCCTTACGGAAAGCACACTGGAATAAATCAGCCTTGCAAATTCCGGCCAGCCAAGCACCCCGATCACCATTGTTACGGTAAAAAGAGACTGCCCGAAAACAGAGGCCAGAACCAGGATCAGGATCATTGACGGAAATGACATAAAGATATCCGCACACCGCATGATCACGGTTTCAATCGGTCCCCGAAAATAACCTGCCAACAGTCCCAGCGGAACTCCTACCAGAACGCTGATCACCGCGGAGCACAGCCCTACGGTCAACGAAACCCTGCCGCCGTAAACGATACGGGCAAAAAGATCACGTCCTGTATCATCGCATCCCAGTAAATGCTTCGGTGAAGGCGCTGCTCCAAAAGCCATGATATCCATGCTGTACGGATCCAAATGCAGGATTGCCGGTAAGAACAACACGATGCCGATTTCAAGAATCAGCATGATTAAACCGAACAAAGCAAGCTTATGGGCAAAGAACCGCTTTCCTACATCTCTCAGATAAGAGGAGCGGCCATTTATTTTGTCTTCTTTCATTTCTCCACCCCTTTCTCAGTTGTAACGGATACGCGGATCCAGCAGCCCATAGAGCAAATCCACAATCGTGTTGCCGATCAGGACCGCCAACGCGATAAATACGGTAACGCCCATGATCACCGGGTAATCACGTGAGTTGATGGCCAAAACCATAAGGCTTCCCAGGCCGGGCCAGGCAAAGATCTGCTCTGTCACTACGGCGCCGCCTACCAAAAACGGGATCATGGAGCCTATGCGCGTCAGAACCGGCGCAAAGGCGTTTCGCATTGCGTGATGGATCAGAACACGCGGCTCAAGGCACCCCTTCGCCCGCGCGGTTCGGACATAATCATCCTGCAAGACCTCCAGCATACTGCCGCGCATCTGCCGGATCAGCCCTCCCATCTGTTGAAGCGACAGCACCAGCATCGGTAAAAACATATGATACAGCATCATTCCTATAGATCGTGAACCGGAGGCATCATACATGCCGCTGCTGGGAAACAGCCTGATCCGTACGGAAAACAGATAGATCAGAACCAGTCCTGCAAAAAAATTAGGGATTGCAGCACCAATAAAGGAGATACCGGATGATACATAGTCCCATACGGAATAAGGTTTATATGCCGACATAATTCCCAGCGGAACCGTGATGATCAGAGAAAAAACCAGCGAGGACATTGTCAGCAGAAGTGTCGGTCCGATACGCTCGGAGATATCTGCCCAGACCAGGTGGCCTGTTCGATAAGATTTCCCCATATTCCCCTGGAGCATCTGTCCCAGCCAATGCAGATACTGCATGTAAACGGGTTGATCAAGACCCAGTCTCGCCTGTACCTGCTGCACGGATTCCTTGGAAGCATTGGGATCCATAAACAGCATTTCCAACGGAGTGCCCGGCGCCAGCGAGGAGAGGAAATAGACAAGTACGGTGATCCCGAAAAAGGTGACAATACCAATCATCAGTCGTCGTGTAATATATTTTCCCATAGTTGATGACCCCTTTCCCTCTCTCCTGTCAAGCGTTACGCGCTGCCTCAACCGCAGCACGAATTCTGCTGAGATCCTGCTCCGTTGCAAGAGTACAATCCGCTCCCAGAATAAACTTGCTGCGTCCGTTCCGGGCAATTACTTCGCGTACGGCTTTCTGTACATCATCAATGCTGCCGTCAACCAAAACGCCATGTCGATTGGGAAGGCCGCCCATAATGGCTTTTCCGGGAAACATTGCGTGTCCCTGTTCCAGCGAATAAGGCGCCTCATATACCCCCCAGTTCACTACATCACAATACTTCCCGTAATTTTTGTAGCGGTCCATGTTCAGGTCATCCTTGCAGATATGCAGGAAGCAATATCCGCCCGCCTCTTTGATGGCCGTTAAAATTTTCTTATCGAGCGGCTCTATCCATTCGGCAAATTCCTCATCCGTGAAAAATCTGCGTTCTCCGCCCAGGGCCGCGTAATAAACACCGTCCACCCCCATCTCCACATATTTCCCTGCAAGCTCGCACATTCCATCTGTGATACGCTTCATTCCGTCCAGTACCGGCTGAAAATCATTTCTCATCAGTTCCGTCAGATAGGCGCGTACTCCATTGTAATCAAAATCCTGTTTTTTCATGTGTTCCATCGGATGGATAGCGGAAGCCGTTACACCGTGCAGGGTGCCCATGATAAATGCATCATGGTCACAGCCATCAAGAATACGTTCTGTCAGATGCACCTGATCCTGCATGAACGAGTCCTTTATGGAAAATGATTTTACCTTGGCATAATCAGCCGGTGTATCAATTTCACCTGCATAAGGCACCAGATTTTCATTCATTATCTTCAGGATATCGGTATCCGTATCCCGGAAAAAATCGAGATGAGCTTTTACCGCGTTTTCCCCAAATGCAATTTCTCTTGGAAAATGCAGTGAAAAACCGGAAGGAATCCCGTCCACGTTCTGTCCGTTTATCGCTGCAATTACACGTTCCTTTTTAGTCATAACAACCCCTCCTATATGATTTTCAATAATACTACTTTCGGTATTATTACTGATATGATTATAAATATTATATTATCCTGTGCGATTTCCGTCAAGGTATTTTGAATAAATTGGTGCTGGATCTTGCGTGCCGGATTAGTAAATAATGTTATATTTTCTCTGGGATATTTTCTGTTTTATAATATATATACATATCTTTTAGCTGTTTTTCGAGCATTTTATAATAAATTGATGCGGCCGCCAAAAGGAATATCACGGATTGTCCGGCCTTCCCCCCGTTAAAGCCTTCCGTCACCGGGTATACAACAAAAGGAGCAGAGACTCTCCGGCCTCTGCTCCTTCGCAGCGATCATTATTCCATATAGTCCTGCACCTCTTCCCGTACCCGTAATATGTCCTTGGTAAGAGTCTCACAGGCAAGTTCCAGATCCTGATTTTTTAACGCTTCAACAATGACCTGATGGTACATCCCCCGCGTCTCTGTTTCGTGACCCCAGGCACAAAAGAAGTAAACCGATACATACCGTGAGCATTTCTTAAGAGTCTCCCGCAGCACCGAATAGGCGTATTCATTATCACTGAGCTTACATAGGCTCAGATGGAACAATTGGTTGCGTTCCCAGTTCGGAAGTACCTGGTGTTCATCGTTTTTATCCTGAGCAGCACTGGCTTTCTCCTCCAAATCCTGCAGGTTTGCCTGTGTTATCGTACCATAGGCTTTGCGCAGCTGGGCCACTTCCAGGCTGATACGAAAATCAAGGATATCACGCAGTTCCTTAAGCGTTACGTTAACCAACTGATACCCCGTACGCGGAATGCTTTTTAAAACATTATCCTTGCATAACTCAATCAGCGCTTCTCTCACCGGTGATTTACTTACGCCATACTTTTCGATCAATGAGCTTTCCGTCAGTATATCATTCGGACGATATATTCCCTCGAGCACATCTGCATAAACAGCGTCGTATATTTTATCTTTCAGTGTGGCAGATGGATTCATTTTATTCCCCCTTGCGTTCAAGACCACTCCAAAAAATGTCCCGGCATCATATTATCACTGATATTATCATAACATCCCGGCTAAAATTGTCAATCATACGTTTCTTTTCTTCCAAACCCGGTTTCTTAAGGATATCATCTCTCTCATAAAAATGAGAAAAATTTGTACGGATACCGAGAAACGGGTCACGCAGCATCGGTCACGGGGAAAAAGAAAAAGCTCTGCATGGTCTGTGTTCAGGACTCTGCAAAGCTTGATTTTCTTTTTCTGTTTTCACTCTTCATCCAGCATGGCCTTGTAAATATCCCTCCGGCTTTTTCCGCGGTCCTTCGCCGCCAGACGCATGGCCTCTTTTCGTTCGATTCCCTGTTTTTCATAATAAGATACGTGCTCCGGAACGGTCAAAGTTTCCCACTCTTTCTTTTCCTCTTCCTGAAGGATTTTCCGGTTCTTTCCTTCCATGACCAGTACATATTCTCCCCGGATCATTTTTTCTCCTTCGGGTGTTTCGTATTGTTTCACGGCGTCGGAAAGGGTGGTCCGGATCACTTCCTCATGAATTTTTGTCAGCTCCCTGACTATGCTGATTTTTCTTTCTTTTCCAAGCGCTTCTTCCAGTTCCCGCAAGGTTTTCAAAAGGTGATGCGGGGCCTCATAAAAAATAATCGTTCTGGTCTCTTCTTTTATTTCTTCCAGGATTTCCGCCCGTTCCTTTTTGTCAGTCGGAAGAAATCCCTCGAAAACAAATCTTCTTGCCGAAAGACCGCTCAGGGAAAGTGCACAGACCAGAGCACAGGGCCCCGGTACAATGCTGACGGGCACTCCGTTTTCTCCTGCAATCCGTACCAGGTCTTCTCCCGGATCGGAAATAGCGGGCATGCCCGCATCGGTCACCAGTGCAATATTCTTTCCTTCCTTTGCTTCCCGAATGAGGTCATGAGCTTTCTCGATTTTATTGAACTCATGGTAACTGGTCATCGGCTTCCTGATATCAAAATGATTCAGGAGCTTAATGGTATTCCGGGTGTCTTCTGCCGCGATCAGATCCGCCTCTCTTAAGGCGGAAAGCGCCCGTTCACTCATATCATTCAAGTTTCCGATCGGTGTTCCCACCAGGGTTAATTTTCCGAAAGACATGAAGGTACCCCTTTCAATATCCGTAAATTTCCGTGATTTCCCTCGTGTATTTTCCGGGTGCTTCAAAAACAATAACCGGTGCCTCCGTCCTTAAAAAAACCCGGCCGCCCTTCACCGCTTCCAAAAGGATCATATTGGCTTCCCTGTCTGCAAACGGATGAACAAAACGAAGCCTTTTTGGCTCCAGGTTATTTTCCCGTAAAACGGAAATCAATTCGGTAAGTCTGTTCGGCCGGTACACGATTGCAAATCTTCCGCCGTTTTTTAAAAGATAGGAACCGGCTTTTACCGCATCGGAAAGCGTACATGAAATCTCATGTCTCGAAAGCGCCTGCTCCCCGTCCGGATTCTCCGGTCCTTTTCTGACTGCCATATAAGGCGGATTACAGGTCACCGTATTCTGGCTTTCTCTTCCCGGAAGATTCGACCTTTCACGAATATCCCCTGCCACAATGCGAATTCTCTTTTCCAGGCTGTTTAAGGCTACGCTCCGGCGGGCCATGTCTGCTGCTTTTTTCCGAATTTCAATCCCTGTGAATTGTTTTCCTCCGGTTTTGGCAGATAAAAGTAAGGGAATGATACCGGTACCGGTACACAGATCCGTTACCTCATCGTCTCTTTTTACCGTGACAAATCCGCTTAAGAGCACTGCATCCATCCCAAAACAAAAATCTCCCGGATCCTGTATGATCTTTAAATTGCTTCTCTGCAGATCATCCAGTCGTTCTCCCTGTCGGAGCAGTCCCCGGGTTCGGATTTCTGTATCCGTTATGTCTGTTTCTTCTGTGCCCCTGTGCGGCATTCTTTCCTTCTCTTTCTTCCGCAGAATTCCGTTCTGAATTAAATCCGGCATTTTCATCCGGTTTCAACGGATTTCCCGGCCGCTGTTTGCTTTTCGGCTTTTGCCTGTTCTCCGGTCTCTGTCTGTTCTCCGGTCTCTGTCTGTTCTCCGGCTTTTGCCTGTTCTCCGGCTTTGTTCTGTTCTCTGACCTCTGCCTGTTCTCCGGCTTTTGCCTGTTCTCCGGTTTTTGCCTGTTCTCCGGCTTTGTTCTGTTCTCTGACCTCTGCCTGTTCTCTGACCTCTGTCTGGTTTCCGGTTTCTGTCCGCTCTCCGGCCTTTGCCTGTTTTCCTGCTTCTGTCCGCTCTCCGGTTTCTGTCCGTCTTTCGGCTCTGTTCTGTTTTCCGGTTCTGTTCCGTTCTCCGGTTCCGTATTTTTTTCGCTTTCTTCTGTTATTTCTGCTTCCTTCTTTTCCGGATCTCTTACGGTTCTTGTCGTGTTCCTGATTTTTTTCGGCTGCCCGGGCTGTCCTTTTTTTCTATGGCATAAAACAGTCACTTCTTCCGCTGCCACTTCCCGGATCTCCCTTTCGTCATTTTCAAGGTCGACCAGTATTTTCACTTTCTGCCTTAAAATTTCCGTATCCATGACATCGCCCTGTGTTCCGTCAGGAAGCTGAACGGTATCTCCCTTTTTAGGCAGATTCTTGTTTAAACAGGCATAGGTGTCTGCCTCGTTTTTCAGACAGCACATCAGCCTTCCGCAAACGCCGCTGATTTTCTGCGGATTTAAGGAAAGGTTCTGTTCCTTTGCCATTCGGATGGAAACGGGAACAAAATCACTTAAATAACAATGACAGCAGAGCGGTCTGCCGCAGCTTCCCATCCCGCCCACAAGTTTTGTCTCATCTCTTACCCCTACCTGGCGCAGTTCTATTCTGTTTTTGAAAACCGCTGCCAGATCCTTGACCAGATCCCTGAAATCTATTCTTCCGTCCGCTGTGAAGAAGAAGGTGAGCCTGCTGTTATCAAACGCATATTCTGCAGAAATCAGCTTCATTTCCATTCCGCGTTCGCGTATTTTTTCCTTACAGAGCCGGAAGGCTTCTTCTTCCCTTTTCAGGTTTTTTTCCACGATTAAATCATCTTCCTGGGTAGCTTTCCGAAGAACCGTTTTCAGCGGTTCCCTGATTCCGGCTTCCTCTTCCTCCTGATTGCCCAGGACTACCGTTCCGTATTCCGTTCCTTTTTCTGTTTCCACCACTACATGATCTCCGCGTTTCAAGAGAAGATCTCCCGGCGCAAAGGAATATATTTTTCCGACTTCACGGAATCGGATTTTTACCGTATTAACCATTTTTTCCTTCCTGTTTCATCTTCTCCGGGATAAATTCACCGGCGGATTTTTTCCGCAACCGTAAGGAGCAGTATTTCCAGTGCCAGTTCCGGATTCACGTTTGCTTTTATTCTGTCTTCCGTTCGTTCTGTTTCCTCAAGGATTTTTCCCGCATTCTGAAAATCCATCCTGCCGCTCATGGAGAGCATGTTTTTTTCTTCCTGACTGAAAGTAAGCCCCTCCGGTATCTGCTGCTTTTTGCAGATCATCAGGTCCTTGATCCATATCCTCAGAAAACTCAAAAATTCCGGTATGTCTTTGTTGTTTTCCTTAATCAGATCAATATCCTTCAGGATGTCCTCCATATTGGCTCCCGGAAGGGAAGAAAGCAGTTTCAGATTTTCATCACAGCTTATCCGGAAGTCTTCGGAAGAGGAAAGCTGAACTGCCTTCCCCGGATTTCCGCGGGCAAAACCGGAAATCACGGATGCTCTTTCCGGATCCGTTTTTTCTTTTTCTATCAGATACCGGATCAATTCTTCATCCGAAAGCGGCCTGCATTTCAGTTTTACCGTCCTGCTCCGGATGGTTTCCAAAAGGACTTCATCGTTCTCCGTCAGGAGGATCAGAACTGCATATTCCGGCGGTTCTTCTATTGTTTTCAGAAGGGCATTCTGTGCCTGAACCGACATTTTTTCCGCATCCGGGATGATGTAGATTTTCTTTTTTCCGGAAAACGGCCTTATCCCGACGGTATCGGATATCTGCGAGCGGACTTCATCCACGCCGATCACGGATGGCTTTTCGTGTGTGATGCGGATCAGGTCCGGATGTACGCCAGCCATTACCTGACGGCAGGCATGACAGACCCCGCACGGAGTCATTCCTCCTTTTTCACATAAAAGAGTCCGGGCAAATGCTTCTGAGAGTGCAAATTTCCCCATCCCTGCCTCTCCGATGATCATGTAGGCATGAGAAACCCGTTCATTCCGGATTGCCTCCAGAAAATGTGTTTTAATGGCTTCCTGTCCGGGAATATCATGAAAATCAAGCATAAATTATATCATATCCTCCATAATATCGGCAAGGCACCTGTTCAGGTCCTCATTTACGTAACGCTTCCGTATTCCTGCATCATACAGTTTTTCTTCCGAAAAATCCTCTTCATCCGCAAGAAACCGGCGGCACATTTCCTTATACTGCGGACTTTTCTGCATGTTTTCGCGGTTTAAGGCCCGCTGAAGGCGAATCCCGGGATCGAGTGAAATAAAAAGCGGAACCACTCTCTCTTCCCCATAATATTTCTGCAGTTTCGCATAGGACTCCAGGGTCCCTATCCCCAGATAATTTGCGGGTCCGTCCATATTCACCCCGTCGTCATCGACCGTTGCATAGGTCCAGGGCCCCTCTTCGGTCCGGTAGGTCCTTTTCTCAATCAATTTCCCCTTTGCTTCATATTCCTTTAACTTCTCCTGTGTCGTAAAATGATATTCCCACCCGTCTTTTTCATCTTTTCTTTGAGGCCGCGTAGTATAGGGAATCAGTTTTTTCATCCCCCGCACTCTTTTCAGCAGCTCATTAAAGATCGTATCTTTCCCCGACGCACTTTTTCCCATAACATAAAAGATCTTTCCCATTTTACTCCAATCCCGTTATCCGGCATCCGTTTTCCATCGCATCCATGATCCTTTTTTTCTGTTCCTTATTCAGAACCTGTCCCGGCAGAGCAATCGGAATTCCCGGAGGATAAAGAAAAATATAATCTTTGATGCGGCCCTCCGGGAGCTGTACCTGTTTTATTTTGTTTTCTGTCCGTATTCTTTTTCCCGATAAAAGCATTTGATCTATTTCCCGTACCGCATGATAAAGTCTTTCAAATCCGGCCTGCGTATCGCAGAGACTGCTTAAAGCAAGCACATATTTACCTGCCGCCATTTCCGTTTCGATCCCGTATTTTTTCCGCAAAAGTTCCGCGGCCCCCGGTCCGGTCAACCCGTCTTTCCGGAGTCCGAAAAGGAGTTTCCCGGGATCATACGCATATACACTTTTATCCTGCCTCATTTTTTCATCCGGTGTCCACAGAGAAAAAATTTTTCCTTCTGAAAATTTTTTTCTGTATTCTTCCAGAAGACGGAAATACTGTTTCATTTCTTTTCGGCCTTCTTTTTCCATCCACCGGATGCAGGCGTCAATCGAAGAAAGCAGCAGATAGGAAGGGGAGGATGTTTCAAAAACAGACAAGGCCTTTTCCGTTTCCCGAACAGACACTCTTTCGGAACAGATATGCAGGAGTGCCGTCTGCGTAAACGCCGGCAGTGTTTTATGAAGACTCTCCGTTACAAGATCCGCCCCTTTTTCCGCTGCGGAAAAAAGCCGGTACTTTCTTTTTTCCGATTCGTAAAGAAAAGGAAGGTGCGCTCCGTGTGCTTCATCCACAATCAGGACTGCTCCCGCTTCGTGCGTATATCCGGCAATGGTTCCGATATCGGAAAGAATTCCGTCATAGGTCGGAGAAGTCAGAAAAACCGCTCTGATCTTTTTGTCCTTTTTCAGAAGCGTTTTCACCTCTTCCGGATCCACGCTCCCGGATATTTCACAGGGAAAAATGACAGGCGGTTTCAAAAAAACAGGAACTGCACCGACAAGCTCAACCGCATGATACGCGCAGAGATGGGAATTCTGCGCCATCAGAATATGATCCCCTTTGCTTACACATACAGAAATTGCCGCAAGAATGCCGCAGGTAGATCCGTTGACCAGAAAAAAAGTCTTTTTTGTTTTATAAACACAGGCGGCATGATCCATTGCCTCTTTCAGGATTCCTTCCGCATGATGCAGGTTATCTGTTCCTTCCACCTCCGTCACATCAAAGGAAAACGGATCACTGAACCCTTCCCCGATCTCCTTCGGAATATTCCTTTTATGTCCCGGCATATGAAACGGATAGATATCCGATGCGGAATATTTCTTCAGTTCTTCCCAAAGAACTTCCTTTTTTTTCACGGCTGCTCCTGCGCAGACGGAACGGGAGCTACGGTAGCCATCCCTGCGCGTTCGGTACTTTCCTTTTCCGTTTCTTCTTTTTGTGTATTTTCGGTCTCCGCTGCCCCGCTGCTTTCCGCTTTTGCGGTTTCGGTTTTTACCGTTTCGGTTTCTGCGGCTTTTGTTCCTGCCGTTTTTGTGCTTTTGGTTTCTGCCGTCCCGGTTTCTGCCGCGTCCGTATTTTCATAAGGGTCCGTTTCCGCAGTCTCCGGACCGGAAGTCTCTATGTCGCTGCGTCCCGCATCGGAAAGATTCAGTGTTGTTGTAGAAAGGACCTGAAGAGAACCATCCGAAGAAATTTTTCCGGAGCACAGATGCCGGTAACAGAAAACGCGGTCTCCCGTCTCCCATATCATTTCCAGTACCGAATTGCCGTCCGTTCCCTTTTCCCTGCCGTCGTTCAGAACGGAAAATTTTCCGTCCGAAGAAAGCACCGCGATCTTACCGAAAATATCATTCAGGGATCCCGGATAATATTCCATATAAAAAGAAGCCTTATCGCTGTAATAATACAGATTCATAATACGTCCCGGGAATATCCCTGTTACTTCCTTCCGCTCTCCGGTATCCGTATTGATTTTCCAGATCTGGCTTTCCGGCCGGGAAGCATCCTTCCTTATGATGGCGCTGTAATAAAGCTGATTTCCCGTAACGCAGATGCTGTCTATTCCTTCCCCCTGCTCAAGATATACCGTTCCGCCCGATAAATAGATCCGGTTATCCACCGCAGCTGTATTGAGGTGAAACGTCCTGCTCCCTATGGTCTGTGTCCCGGACTTTACGTATTTGATCAGTCCGTCATCCTGTACGCGGTAAATCCTGCCGCTTACGGTTATTGTCCCGCCGGTGGTTTTTACCGGATTATTGCTGCTGTCCATCAGATAATATTTCTTGTTTTTTTCCGATATGATATATTCGCTTGTTCCTACGGCAGCAGCACTTTCGTTTTTATCAAAGCTTTGGAGCTCGTTTTTTCTGCAGTACCAGACCGCCTTTTCCAGAAGAAGATATCCCTCCGCGGAATCCGCTATGATTTCTTCCTGTCCGACATCTTTTTTGAAACGCATCAGCTCCGGCAGCCCGTCCGGGGAATCCTGCAGGGAAAGATAATAGATCCAGTCCCCGTCCTGAAGCACAGAATCCTTTACGATGCCGGCGATTTCGGCTTCCTTTCCGAATTGTTTCATTTGTTCCGAAAGAATTGTGTTTTTTGTCTCGACATCGTAGGTTCTCTGAATTTTTGTCAGTTCTCCGTCTCCGTTAAACGTACACTGTTGTTTTTCAATTGTCTTTTTTCCGGTTATCGCTATTCCGCTTTCATCAAAATAATAAAGGTGTCCGTCTTTTTCAAGCCAGTTCTCCGTAATAAAACTGCCGTTCGTATCCAGATATTTTTTTCCTTTTTCTGTTTCGTTCCAGCCAAACTGCGGCGTAGGCGCGGCAGTCGTCGTATTAAATACGATTTTGTTTTCCGCAGAAGAATTCTCAAATTCTTCAAGTCTGGATTTCCTGATTTCCTGCCGGCTTTTGTTCACCATACGTACAACAAAGAACAGGGATGCCGCTGCAAGAACGGTAACCGCTGCAGAAAGGAGTACTTTCAGAACAGCCGCAGGAACATTTTTCCCCTGCTTTTCTTCCTTTCTGCGCGCCTTATCCCGTTCTTCTTTTTCGATCCCGTTCACAAAACCAAGCTGATCCTCCACGCGGATTAAAACAGTTGCCGCTTTTTCATACCGGCTTTTTTCCGGCTGCGGAATTTCCTCCGTCCCGGCAGGAAATTCTTCTATGGCATTTCCGGGAATCCGTTTGGAAACATCTTTAATCAGCACCCGGATCCAGGAACGTATCACCCCGGCCTCCGGCATATTTTCTTTTCGCTTCCAGACTTCCTCATAAACATCCCGGAGGAGATTCCATACGGTTTCTTCATCGCTCACAGAGGCCCGGATATCTGCATAGGTATTCTGCCAGGTCAGAAGATACAGATCTTCGAACCCGGACAGTTCCGCATTTCTGGTCTGCAGGACCGCTATGGACAACGCTCTGCCGGGACTCAAATTTGCCACAGACTATCCTCCTTCGGGAATACGGATTATTTAAGATTGGCAAACACTTTCATGGCAGCTTCCAGATTGTTCTGCATTGCCTCTCTGGCTGCCGTCTCAATGGATGTGAAAAATATCGGCATTCCCTTTTCCAGAGACTTGATATATGCATCGGAACTTTCTCCGCCCGCTTTATCCATATAGGTAAAGTAATTGATCTTACGGACACCTGCCGCAATTGCCTTCTGGAAATCCTCATCACTGACACCGGACCCGCCGTGCATGACAACCGGAATCCCGCCCGTTTCCTTCCGTACATTTTCCACCACTGAAAAGTCCAGTCTCGGCTCCGTTAAATAGATTCCGTGTGTTGTTCCGAAGGAGCATGCCAGCGCATCGATCCCGGTTCTCTTAACAAAGTCCGCTGCCTGAACGGGATTCGTGTAGATTTTGGTCTCGTCATCCTTTCCTGTTTTATCGCCTTCTCCGCTTTCTTTTCTTCCCATCGATCCGAGTTCCGCTTCCACGGATGCTCCGTACTTCCCGGCCATGGCAACCGCTTTTTTTGTATTCTCCACATTCTCTTCAAAAGGAAGCGTGGATCCGTCATACATCACGGAAGTAAAGCCCATGTCCAGCGCTTTCTGAAGATATTCCATATCCGTGCCGTGATCCAGGTGAACACAGACTGATACCTTTGCTTTTTTGGCTTCCTGAATCATAACCGGTCCGATGATGTCAATGGGAGTCAGTGCTTCATGCACTTCGGCAAACTGCATAATGACCGGCAGATCCAGCTTTTCCGCTGCATCGATAATGGCCCTCAGACTGTTCAGGTCCGGGGAATTAAAGGAACCTATGGCAATTTTTCTGTCTTCCGCTTGTTTCAGAATTTCTTTTAACGTAACTAACATTTTATGTCCCTCCTTGTGAGATCAACTATTTCTGCAGATAATATCATAGCATATTTCCGGCAAAAAGAAAAATTCCGGGGCGTCCGGAAAAACAAAGAAAACCCGCAAACGCTTGATTTTACAAGCAAAATGCGGGTTTTTGTTTCGTGAGCCACTCGGGACTCGAACCCGAGACAACTTGATTAAAAGTCAAGTGCTCTACCACCTGAGCTAGTAGCCCAACGTGCCTAGAACCGGAATCGAACCAGTGACACGAGGATTTTCAGTCCTCTGCTCTACCGACTGAGCTATCTAGGCGAAAGTTGCGGGGGCAGGATTTGAACCTGCGACCTCCGGGTTATGAGCCCGACGAGCTTCCAGACTGCTCTACCCCGCGATAATAAATACCGATACTGACTTCAAGCTTTCGTCTTTTTCCTTCCCGTTAAAATCTTTTTGATACGATCCCGACAGAAGAGAAAAAACAAAGTCCGCTGAAACTGTTCCGAATTCCGTAACCAGGAATAAAACGAAAGGACTTTTGACGAAGAGTGGGGGAAAGTGGATTCGAACCACTGAAGGCAGTGCCAGCAGATTTACAGTCTGTCCCCTTTGGCCACTCGGGAATTCCCCCATAACAAAACATGATTTCCTGTTTGATGCTGTTTTTACTTCTCTGGTTCATCGCCAAAACTTTTGTTTCAACGATAAGCCGATGATCGGATTCGAACCGATAACCTGCTGATTACAAATCAGCTGCTCTGCCGTTGAGCCACATCGGCAAAAATGGGACCTACAGGGCTCGAACCTGTGACCCTCTGCTTGTAAGGCAGATGCTCTCCCAGCTGAGCTAAGATCCCAGAAAAACATTTGGTGCAAACGACCCGGATCGGATTCGGACCGACGACTTCCGCCGTGACAGGGCGGCGCTCTAACCAGCTGAGCCACCGGGCCTTCGTTGCCATCTGTCCTGCCGGTTTTTTCCGCACAATGCGGGTACCCGGCGTGCCAATGGCTCCTTTTCAGATCAAATCAAAAAAATATCTGATCTGTCAATAACGAAGAGCGATAATGCGAATCGCACCTTCAAAACCACACACAGAATCCTTACACATCTCTACCTACTTGACCTTTTTTGGTTAAACCCTCGACCGATTAGTGACAGTCAGCTCAGTGCATCACTGCACTTACACCTCTGCCCTATCTACCTTATCGTCTTTAAGGGGTCTTACCGTTCTCACGTGAGATATCTCATCTCGAGGGGGGCTTCACGCTTAGATGCCTTCAGCGTTTATCCCTTCCGGACTTGGCTACCCGGCTATGGGGTTGTTCCCCAACCGGTACACCAGTGGTCCGTCCATCCCGGTCCTCTCGTACTAAGGACAGCTCCTCTCAGATATCTTACGCCCGCGCCAGATAGGGACCGAACTGTCTCACGACGTTCTGAACCCAGCTCGCGTACCGCTTTAATGGGCGAACAGCCCAACCCTTGGGACCGACTTCAGCCCCAGGATGCGATGAGCCGACATCGAGGTGCCAAACCACTCCGTCGATGTGAACTCTTGGGAGTGATAAGCCTGTTATCCCCAGGGTAGCTTTTATCCGTTGAGCGATGGCAATCCCACTTT
>Ga0268360_1001670_pt1 | contig 21210 bp, 18 predicted proteins | sample BioMet11_FD_192465 | JGI IMG/M metagenome (GOLD analysis project Ga0268360, IMG submission 192465) | Sewage microbial communities from Oakland, California, United States - Biofuel 11 (Illumina Assembly) | ecosystem: Engineered > Wastewater > Sewage > Unclassified | place: USA: California... | reverse complement strand
CTGGAGGACATCGTCAGGTACCTTGTGGGCGAGGGGTATGCGCTGGTGCCGGTGAGCCAGCTCGTTCTGAGCGGGGAGACTGCGATCGACAGCGCCGGCCGCCAGCGGCCGAAATAACGGATGAAAAAGCGGCGCGGCGCTCTTCTCAAGGGAGAACGCCGCGCCGTGTGTTTCATTTTTAGCGATCCGGATCGCGCCCGCCCGGCTCAGACGCCGCTGCGGGCGGACGGAGCCGGCGCGCGCCGCTGCCATTTCCCCCGCAGGTAATAGATCGTCATGGCCACGGCGGTGACGAACCAGGAGGCAGGGTAGCAGAGGCACACCCCCGCGACGGTGTGGAAGCGGACGAAGACGGTGGCGATCCAGACCAGCCGCAGCGCGCAGATGCCGATCCCCGTGATCACCACCGGCACCACCACGTTGCCTGTGCCGCGGAGCGTGCCGGAGATGATGGCGATGAACGTCCAGATGAAGTAGTAGGGGACAAAGTACTTCATCATCTGCCAGGCGTAGCCGATGGTCACGGCGTCGCTGGAGAAAAGGCGGAGCCCCTCCCGGCCGAAGCCCATCAGGAGCGCCACCAGCGCGGCGGTCAGGGCCATGAAAAGCGCAAAGCTCACGCGGATGTTCTCCTTGATCCGGTCCATGCGCCCGGCGCCGTAGTTTTGCCCGACGAAGCTCATCACGGCGGTGCTGAAGGCGCTGCTCACCGCCCAGTACAGTCCGTCCAGCTTGCCCGTCATCGTCCATGCGGCGACGACGGAGGTGCCCAGGCTGTTCACCGCGATCTGGATGATCAGGTTCGAAAGGTTGTACATGCTGCTCTCCAGCCCGGAGGGGATGCCCAGGCGCAGCATGCTGCCCATCACGCCGCGGTGGATGCGCAGGCGGCGCAGGGAGATGCGGTAGGCCTCCCGCGTGCGGCAGAGGCGCAGCAGGACCAGAAAGGCGCTGAGAAACTGCGAGATCACCGTGGCAATGGCCACCCCGGCGACGCCCATGTTGAGCACGGCGACGAAGGTGACGTCCAGCACGATGTTACAGACGCAGCTCGCCACGAGATACCAGAGCGGGCTGCTGGAGTCGCCCACGGCGCGGAGTATGCTGGAGCCCATGTTGAAGAGCATGACGAAGATCGTGCCGCAAAAATAGATGCGCAGATACAGGTCGGAGGCGGCCATGGTGTCGGCCGGCGTTTTCATGATCCGGAGCACTGCGGGCGAGACGGCGACGCCGATCCCCGTGACGGCCGCGCCGAAAAGGAGGCTGAAGGCGATGGAGGAGCCGGAGGCGTTGGAGATGCCCTCCCGGTCCCTCGCGCCGAACTGCTGGGCGATGACGACCGCGGCGCCGCCCGCAAGCGCGACGAAAAAGCCGGTGGAGACGGCGATGATCTGCGCCGCGCTCCCGCCGACGGCGGCCAGCGCCTCGGTGCCGATGAACCGGCCGACGACGACGGCATCCACGGCGTTATAGAGCTGCTGGAACAGCGTTCCCACCACGATGGGGAAATAGAAGGCCAGCAGCTTCTTCCATATGACGCCCTGGGTCAGGTCGTATTTGTTCCCGGTTTTTTCCATATCCACCTCGCAGCGAAGAAACAAGTAATTCCATATTATAAACGATGGGTGTGCAGGAATCAAGGTGCGCGGGCTTCGCCGGGTGCGGCGGGGGAGAAATGCGGGATCCCGGGCTTGACAACGCAGCCGCGCTGCGGCATAATGGGTGCGGCTTCGTTGTATAAGTTCATGATATGGATGGATGTTTCTACCAACTGCCTGAAACGGTTGACTATGACGGCCCCGAGGGGCGCGTTGTACCGATCGCGCCCTTGCAGCTGGTTTTTTTATAATTGGGAGGTTCACATGAGATACGACGTTTGCATCATCGGCGCCGGACCGGGCGGGATCTTTTCCGCCTACGAGCTCATCCGGCTCCGTCCGGAGCTGAAGCTCGGCATCTTCGAGGCGGGGAACCCGCTGGAAAAGCGCCGCTGCCCCATCGACGGAAAAAAGGTAAAGACCTGCGTCGGCTGCCCCACCTGTGCGATCATGAACGGCTTCGGCGGCGCCGGCGCCTTCTCGGACGGGAAGTACAACATCACGAACCAGTTCGGCGGCACCCTGCACGAGTACATCGGCAAGGAGGAAGCCCTGGAGCTGATGCGGTACGTGGACGGCATCAACCTGGAAAACGGCGGCGCCGGAACGAAGCTCTACACCACCGCGGACACCGCCGTGCGGAAGCTGTGCCTCCAGAACAAGCTGCACCTGCTGGACGCCTCCGTCCGCCACCTGGGGACGGACAAGAACTACGTGGTGCTGGGGAACCTCTACGAGCTGCTGCGGCAGCATGCGGACTTCCATTTCAATACGCCCGTGGAGCGGGTGGAACGGACGGCGGACGGCTTTGCCGTCCACACGGCGGGAGAGACGTACGAATGCGCCCGCTGCATCGTTTCCGTGGGCCGGAGCGGAAGCAAATGGATGGAGGAGGTCTGCAGGGAGCTGGAGATCCCCACCCGCTCGAACCGGGTGGACATCGGCGTGCGCGTGGAGCTCCCGGCGGAGATCTTTTCCGATCTTACCGACCAGCTTTACGAGAGCAAGATCGTGTACCGGACGGAGAAGTTCGGCGACCTGGTGCGGACCTTCTGCATGAACCCCCACGGCGCGGTGGTGACGGAGAACACCAACGGCATCGTCACCGTCAACGGCCACAGCTACGAGGACCCGGCGCGGCACACCGGGAACACCAATTTCGCCCTGCTGGTCTCCAAGCATTTTTCGGAGCCCTTCCGGGACAGCACCGGCTATGCCGAGAGCATCGCGCGCCTCTCCAACATGCTGGGCGGCGGCGTTCTGCTGCAGCGCTTCGGCGACCTGATGCGCGGCCAGCGCAGCACGCCAGCCCGCATCGCCGAGGGGTTCGTGACGCCGACCCTCGCCGCCACGCCGGGCGACCTGAGCCTGGTCATGCCCAAGCGGATCCTGGACGGCATCATCGAGATGATCTACGCTCTGGACAAGATCGCCCCCGGCACCGCCAACGACGACACGCTGCTCTACGGCGTGGAGGTCAAGTTCTACAACACCGAGGTGGAGATCGACCATACGCTGCAGACCCGCTATCCGGGGCTCTATGTCATCGGCGACTGCAGCGGCGTCACCCACTCGCTGGCCCACGCCTCCGCCAGCGGCGTTTTCGTGGCGCGGCAGATCGCGGCGCAGGCCTGAGGGCGCAAACTGAAAAGAAGCGGCGGCGGTCATACTTCTTGGGATATGACCGCCGCCATTTCTTGTATCCTCGGGAAACTTGACACAGGGACGACGGTGCGGTATTATATCAATAAAGAATTATCGATAAGCGCGATATCAAATCCGGCGGAGCCGGAACCTTTGGCAAAAGAAAAGGATGGGTGAGAGCATGAACGAGAGCTTCGATTTCTCCGTGATGGACGGCATCCTTGCGGAGCACGGGTGCAGCGAGAGCAACATCATCGCGATCCTGCAGGATACGCAGGAGCACTACCGCTATCTCCCGCGGGAGGTCTTCCCGTACCTGGCGCGGAAGCTGCGCGTCAGCGAGGCGAAGCTTTACAGCGTGGCGACCTTCTACGAGAACTTTTCCCTTGATCCGAAGGGGAAGTATGTGATCCGCGTCTGCGACGGGACGGCCTGCCATGTGCGCAAGTCGATCCCGATCCTGGAGCGGCTGCGCAGCGAGCTGGGCCTTTCGGAGACGAAAAAAACGACGGACGACATGCTCTTCACGGTGGAGACGGTGTCCTGCCTGGGCTCCTGCGGCCTTGCGCCGGTGCTCACGGTGAACGGAAAGGTGTATCCCACCATGACGCCGGACAAGGCCGCGGAAATTCTCGGTGAGCTGAAGGAGAAAGCGTAATGGAAAAGATCAGGAACAGGGAAGACCTGCGGCGCGTCCGCGCCGAGTACGGCGCCGCGCTGGAGGCGCAGAAGAAGAAAATTCTCGTCTGCGCCGGCACCGGCTGCGTTTCCAGCGGCTCGCTGGATATCTACGACCGGCTGAAAACGCTCATGGAGGAGCGGGGGATCCCCTGCTCGGTGGAGCTGGCCGAGGAGCCCCACGGGGACACCGTGGGCCTGAAAAAGAGCGGCTGCCACGGCTTCTGCGAGATGGGGCCGCTGGTGCGCATCGAGCCCCAGGGATGGCTGTACGTGAAGGTGCGGCCGGACGACTGCGAGGAGATCATCGACAGGACCATCGCCAGAGGCGAGCATATCGAACGCCTTGCGTATCAGCGGGACGGCGAGGTCTGCAAAAGACAGGATGAGATCCCGTTTTACAAGAAGCAGACGCGGCTCGTGCTGGAGCACTGCGGCCACATCGACGCCACGTCGATCCGGGAGTATCTCGGGATCGGCGGATACAGCGCCTTTGAAAAGGCGCTCTTCGAGATGACGCCGGACCTCATCGTCTCCGCCGTGTCCGATTCGAACCTGCGCGGGCGCGGCGGCGGCGGCTTCCCCACCGGGCGCAAGTGGGCGCAGGTGCGCCGCGGCGAGGCGGATCAGAAATACATCGTCTGCAACGGCGACGAGGGCGATCCCGGCGCATTCATGGACCGCAGCATCATGGAGGGCGATCCCCACCGGATGCTGGAGGGCATGATGATCGCGGGGCTGGCCTGCGGCGCGACCCAGGGCTACATCTACGTCCGCGCCGAGTATCCCATGGCCGTTTCCCGTCTGAGGGAGGCCATCCGGCAGGACGAGGAGGCCGGCCTTCTCGGGGACAACATCCTGGGCACGGCGTTTTCCTTCCGCCTGCACATCAACCGGGGCGCCGGCGCGTTCGTCTGCGGCGAGGGCAGCGCCCTCACCGCGTCCATCGAGGGCAAGCGCGGCATGCCCCGCGTCAAGCCCCCGCGCACCGTGGAGCACGGGCTTTTCGACAAGCCGACGGTGCTCAACAACGTGGAGACCTTCGCCAACGTCCCGCTCATCATCCAAAACGGCGCGGCGTGGTACAGGTCCATCGGCCCGGAGAACAGCCCGGGCACCAAGGCCTTTGCCCTGACGGGCAACATCAGGAACACCGGCCTCATCGAGGTGCCCATGGGCACCACCCTGCGGGAGGTCATCTTCGACGTGGGCGGCGGCATGCGGGACGGCGGGGAGTTCAAGGCCGTCCAGATCGGCGGCCCCTCCGGCGGCTGCCTTACGAAGGAGCAGCTGGACCTGCCCATGGATTTCGATTCCCTCAAGAAGGTGGGCGCCATGGTGGGCTCCGGCGGCCTCGTGGTGATGGACGACAAGACCTGCATGGTCGAGGTCGCGCGTTTCTTTATGAACTTCACCCAGAACGAATCCTGCGGCAAGTGCGTTCCCTGCCGGGAGGGCACGCGGCGGATGCTGGCCATCCTGGAGCGCATCGTCGCCGGGAAGGGGCAGGAGGGAGACATCGACCTTCTGCTGGAGCTGGCGGACACCATTTCCGCCACGGCGCTGTGCGGCCTGGGCAAGACCGCGCCCATGCCGGTGGTGAGCACCATCAAGTATTTCCGGGACGAGTACGAGGCCCACATCCGCGACAAGCGCTGTCCGGCGGGCAGCTGCAAAAAGCTGGCCCGGATCGAGATCGACCCGGCGCTCTGCCGCGGCTGTTCCAAGTGCTCCCACGTCTGCCCCGTGAGCGCCATCAGCGGGAAGGTGCGGGAAAAATTCGTCATCGATCAGAGCAAGTGCATCAAATGCGGGACCTGCGTGGGCGCCTGCCCGTTCCACGCCATCAAGGAGGGCTGAGACAATGGAAAGCAAGGGCTTCGTGACCATCGACGGGATCCCCGCCGAGATCAGGGACGAAAAGAACCTCCTGGAGCTCATCCGCAGGGTCGGGATCGAAATGCCGACCTTCTGCTACCATTCGGAGCTCTCCGTTTACGGCGCGTGCCGCATGTGCATGGTGGAGGACGAGCGGGGCGGCCTCATGGCGGCCTGCTCCACGCCGCCCAAGGCGGGGCTCTCCATCCGCACCAACACCGAGCGGCTGCGCAAGTACCGCCGCAACATCCTTGAGCTGCTGCTCGCCAACCACTGCCGCGACTGCACCACCTGCAGCAAGAGCGGGAAATGCAGGCTTCAGGATCTGGCAAGCCGCTTCGGCATCGACCGGGTGCGCTTTCCGAACCTTTCGCCGGCGCCGAAGATCGACGATTCCTCGCGCTGCATCGTGCGCGACGCCTCCAAGTGCATCCTCTGCGGCGACTGCGTGCGGATGTGCAGCGAAATACAAAACGTGGGCGCCATCGATTTTGCCCGCCGCGGTTCGAAGATGACCATCAGCACCGCCTTCGGCATCCCCATCGCCGAATCGCCCTGCGTGGGCTGCGGCCAGTGCGCGGCGGTCTGTCCCACAGGCGCCATCGTGGTCCGCAGCGACGCGCAGCGCGTGTGGAAAGCGCTGGACGACAAGACGGTCAAGGTCTCGGTCCAGATCGCGCCCGCCGTGCGGGTGGCGCTGGGGAAAGAGCTTGGGCTCGAGGACGGCGAGAACGCCATCGGCCGCATCGTCGCCGCTCTTCACCGCATGGGCTTCGAGGAGGTGTTCGATACCTCCACCGGCGCGGACCTCACCGTTCTGGAGGAATCGACGGAGCTGCTCAAGCGGCTCAAAAGCGGCGAGGGCGGCGGCATGCCGCTCTTCACCTCCTGCTGCCCGGCATGGGTCCGCTACTGCGAGAAGAATTATCCGGAGCTCCTGCCCAACGTATCCACCTGCCGTTCGCCCATGCAGATGTTCGCCTCCGTCATCAAGGAGCAGGGGAAGGTTTCTTCCCGCAGGCAGTTCCATGTGGCCGTCATGCCCTGCACCGCGAAGAAATTCGAGGCTGCGCGCAGGGAGTTTTCCATGGACGGCGAGCCCAACGTGGACGCCGTGGTCACCACGCAGGAGCTGATCCAGATGATCCGGGAATCCGGCCTGGTGTTTTCCGAGCTGGAGCCGGAGGCCGTGGATATGCCCTTCGGGACCATGACCGGCGCCGGGCTCATCTTCGGCGTCTCCGGCGGCGTGACCGAGGCGGTGCTCCGCCGGATCGCGTCCGACAAATCCAAGACGGCGCTTCTTTCCATCTCCTATCAGGGCGTGCGGGGAATGGAGGGCGTCAAGGAGGCGCGCATCCCCTACGGCGGCCGAGAGCTGCGCATCGGCGTGGTCAGCGGGCTCAAGAACGCCGCCGATCTGATCGAGCGCATCAAGGGCGGGGAGCATTTCGACTTCGTGGAAGTCATGGCGTGTCCGGGCGGCTGCGTCGCCGGCGCCGGCCAGCCCTTCGCCTCGTCGCAGCAGAAGAAAAAGCGCGGCGGCGGCCTTTACGCGGCGGACCGGATGTGCAGCATCAAGCGCAGCGAGGAAAACCCGCTCATGATGTCGCTCTATTCCGGACTTCTGCAGGGCAAGGTGCACGAGCTGCTGCACGTGGATTATCTTGGGGGTGAGAAGAATGGTTGAGCTGCGCGTCTGCATCGGCAGCTCCTGCCACCTCAAGGGCTCGTACAACGTGATCTGCGCGTTCAACGAGCTCATCGAGGAGGAGCGGCTTCACGACAAGATCGATTTTCAGGGCACCTTCTGCCTGAAGGAGTGCAGCCGTCCCGGCGTCGCCGTGACGGTGAACGGGAAGAGCTACGATCTGGCTCCGGAGGACGCCGAGGCGTTCTTCCGGCGCGAGGTCCTGCCCCTTGCAAGGTGAAAACGGAATCCGGCGGAGCGCGTCAGCGCTCCGCCGGATTTTTGGTTTTTCCTTCCGGCGCGCTCCGCCGGAGAGACGTTTATTCTGCCGCCTCGAAGAGGTAGGAAGTCATGGACATGGAGCCGAGCTCCCGGTATTCGTTCCAGACGGTTACCCGGTCCTGGTCCGATGCGGCGCCGAGCGCCGTGAGCAGCGGGTAGTAATGCTCTGCGGTGGGGACGGCTTTGTCCGCGTCCGGCAGCGCCGCGTAATCGACGGGCGTCCTGAAATCTCCGGCCGCAACGGCGTCCCGTATGGCGGCGTCGAACCGGTCCGCCCAGCCGTAGCCGCCGTCCATGCTCCAGTCCACCCGTCCCAGGTTGTGGACGACGTTGCCGCTGGCCAGGATCAGCGCGCCCTCGTCTCTCAGCGCGGAGAGCCTTCTTCCGGTTTCAAACTGCCCGGCCGCGCCGGCGGACAGGTCGGTGCTCACCATGACGACGGGCACGTCCGCGTCCGGATACATGTTCGACAGCACCGCCCATACGCCGTGATCGATCCCCCAGTCGTTCCGGACGGAAGCGCGGCCGCCCAGGAGCTCCAGCGCGCGGTCCGCATACCCGACGGAGCCCGCGGGCTCGTAGTGCACCCGGTAGAGCTCCTCCGGAAAGCCGTACATATCGTTGATCTGGGGGTTTTTGTCGCTGCGCCGCACAAAGAGACCGTCGGTCGCCCAATGCGCCGATACCGCGACGATGACCTTCGGCCGGCCGATCGCGAGCCCGGTCTTCCGCCACCCGTCCCTGGCCCGGCTGCCGCCGATCGCGTTCATCGGCGAGCCGTGGCCGGTGAAGACGACCGGCATCCTTTTCGTTTGATCCATGGAACACCTCCCGAAAATCCTGTTTGATACATCGATTATAAGCCGCTGTAATTTACTTTGTAAATATGGCACATGGTTTTCGCGCTGTTGCTTTTTTCCAAACGAGCTTCAGAAAACGGCCCGGCCGTGGACGAACGGGAAATCGCCGGCGGGGCGCCTGTGATTCCGGCTGCCCGGGCGCAAAAAAGTTCCCCGGCCGGAACGGCCGGGGAACTGACTTTATCGGGATTACGCGCCGACGATGCGCTTTGCGCCCCACCAAACGCGGGTGTAATAGTCGCTGTTCAGACTGGAGATGATGACGCCGACCTTGGAGGTGGAGGCGTGGACGAACTGCCCGTCGCCGATGTAGAGGCCGACGTGGGTGACGCCGCTTCCGTCGGAGGAGAAGAAGACCAGATCGCCCTGCTGAAGCTCGGACTTGGAAACGGAGGCGCCGTCATAGGCGTACTGCAGGGAAGCCCTGCGGTTCAGGGAATAGCCGAACTGGCCGTAAACGTAATAGGTAAGGCCGGAGCAGTCGAAGCCGTCGGACGGGGATTCGCAGCCGTAAACGTAGCTGTACCCGACGAACTGGAGCGCGTAGTTCGCGATCTGCTGGCCGAGGCTGGAGTAGGAATTGGAAACGCTGGTGAGTTCGGCGCCGCCCTGGGTGGGGCTGCCGGTGATGTTCATGAGATCGGAACGGATGTAGCCGATGTTGCCGTCGTACTGGACCTTGTACCAGCCGCTGTTGATGCCGATGACGGCCATCTGCGTGCCGTCCTGATAGGTCCCGAGGACGTCGCTGTCCGTGGTGAAGGAGCTGCGCATCCGAACGTCGCTGCCGACGACGGTGCCGGTGGCATCGAAGTTTTCGGCGGTGAGCACGTTGATGAGATATTCGGAATCGACATAGCCTATGTAGCCGTTGTAGTTGACTTTATACCAGAGGGAATCGTCCGACTTTTCCAGGACGACGAGGCGGGTGCCGGAGCTGACCACCGTGACGCGGTCATAGGAGGTGTCGGGCCCGGAGCGGACATTGAGCGCGGTGGCGTTCACCGTCGCGGCGCCGTAGGCCAGGCTGGCCGCGGACGCGCTGAAAGGAACGGCGCTGACGCAGAGCGCCAGAACCAAAACTGCAATCGCTGTTTTCTTAAGAAATTTCATCACTTTCGCCTTTCGTCTAGATTACTTGGAGGACAGCGCCCGATCGAGCCAGACGGAAGCCACGTCCATCGCCGGGTAAAGGCCGTCCTTTTCTGTTTTCTTTACGATGCGGTCCCGGGACTTGATATCCGGGTCAGTGAGCTGAAGCTGCACCGAAACGCGGGTCGCGACGTCCATGTCGCCGACTTTCCTGGAATCCGTGATCTGAAGCATGATGATGTATTTGTCGCTCATGCTCCCATAGTAGATGATGTTGTCCTTGCGGCGGAGAGGGCGGCCCCTGTATTCAAGCGGCTCCTCGGTCTTGATCTCTTCAGCGGCCATATAAAATGCTCCCCTCCAAACGATGTAACCGAATTGTAACACATCGTTTCTTATTTGTCAACGCGGCCCGGAATATTTGGACGGAGAATTATGTCTACCATTTTTGTGCACTTTGTACAAAAAACCGGCGGGATTCTGCCGCGGGCTCGGGCGAGACTTCCGGAAGAGACAAAAAAAGCGCCGTTTCCCCGCGGGGAAACGGCGCTTTGCAATGGATTGTTTACTTTTGAACTCCGGATTTTCCGCCCTTTTCGAGGTAACTCATGACAAGCTCGCGCAGGAGCTCGTCCCTGTCGATGCGGCAGATCAGGCTCCGGGCGTTGTTGTAGTTGGTGATGTAGGTCGGATCTTCGGACAGGATGTATCCGACGATCTGGTTGACCGGGTTGTAGCCCTTGATCTTGAGAGCGTCGTAAACGGACGACAAGATCTCCCGGGTGCCGATGTTCTTGTCGACAACGTCAAACTTCCTTGTGAAATCCTGAATATCCTGTGTATCCGCCATGGTATTCTCCTCCGCCAGCAAGGGCGCCGCCATCTGATATCCTTCTGTATATTATAGCAAAATTTCCACGCATGTAAAGGGGAAAACTTCTTAAAACTTATTCTGCGCGGCTTTTTGCGCCGGAACGACAGTTCCCCCGCGGATATGGAACACCATATGCAGCCGTCCGCCGATCGACGCGGGTTCGCCCAGGAGAAAAACCGGGAGAAGGGGAGCGGGGCCGCCGTCCCGCAGAGGCAGCGCAAGGAGCGTGCAGTCCCCGCTGTCCGAGACGAGCGCGTCCCCGGCGCCGGCGCAGTCCGCCGACAGGGCGGGATCGGACAGAAGCCTGGCGGGGTCGGGCTCCGGAAGCCAGCCGGAGGGAACTGCGGCGGGGGCCTGCGCCGCGGGCGGCTTTTGCGGTTCGGCCGTATCGCCCGCGGGAGCCTTCGTCTGCCCGGCCGTTTCCGGCGCGCCGGGCGCGGAAAGCGGGACGAGCCGGCAGCCGTCTACGGCGCTCAGGCCGAGCCCCTCCAGGGCCCGCTTCGTAAAGCTCCTGCGCAGCGAAATCCCGCGCCCGTCGGGGACGGGGATGCCCAGGGAGACGGCCTTTCCGCCGCAGAGACAGAGAAGCCGCGATACGTCCGGCGCCTCTGCCGAGCGGAAGTCGAAGCCGGTCAGCAGCCCGCTTTCGGAAACGCGGAGCGTTCCGCAGACGCGCCCGTCCGCGGTTTTCACGTCGTAAACGCCGGCAAGTCCCATATCCGCACCTCCGGGAGAAGTAGTCCGGGCATGCAAAGGCCCGCGCACACCTCAGTATACGCGGGCCGGAGACGGAATATTTATAATATAATGTATGCGGACCTTCAGCCCACGGTATAAGTGCCGCGGATGAGCACCTTCGCGGAGGAAGCGGCGGTGACGCCGTTTCCGGCGATGGTCACCATGTACATGTGGTTTTTGACGAGCGCGGTCCCGGCGTAGGCGACCTCGCCGCCGCCGGTCTCGTCGATGAGGCGCGGCGCGTCGGGTCCGGCGGAGGAAACGGAACCGATGCGGAGCATGATCTCCGTTCCCACCTGGCAGGTGACGGTCTGGCCGGCGGAGAGGGAGATGACGGAAAACCCGCTTCCGCCGCTGCCGCCGCCGGCGATGGAGGCCAGCTTGCTCTCGTACTCCGCCGTCTTCGTATCGAAGCTGGAGGTCAGGGAGGAGGAAGCGGAGCTGATCTTGCTGTCCAGCGCGCTCTCGATGGCGGGCTTCACGGTGTCGTTGAGATAACTCAGCGTCACCAGCGGGTCGCTCTGGGTGCCGTAGGACGTGGCGGCGAGCGTGGTGAGCCCCACCACAAGGGCCGTCGCCAGCAGGACGCAGAGGGCGATCAGGATCTTTTCTCTCTTTTTCATTCGTATGTACCTCCGGATACGCGCCGGGGGGCCTCCCCGGCGTCAGCGCAGGCCGAAACTGACGGCGATGGCGTTGTCGACCTTGTTCATGAGCGCCTCGTCCACGCGGCCCATGCGTTCCCTGAGCCGCCGTTTGTCGATGGTGCGGATCTGCTCAAGGAGCACGACGGAGTCCTTGTTGAGCCCGTAAGTTCTTGCTTCCAGCTCGATATGGGTCGGCAGCTTCGCTTTTCCCATTTGGGAGGTGATGGCCGCCGCGATCACGGTGGGGCTGTGCCGGTTGCCCGTGTCGTTCTGGACGATGAGCACCGGACGCATCCCGCCCTGTTCGCTTCCGACGACCGGGCTCAGGTCCGCGTAGTAGATTTCTCCTCTTCTCACACCGCTCAGCATGAATATCACGCTCCGACGGATAAAGTCGCCGCGGTTACGCCGGTTCGATATGTAACCGGGGCTGTCTTAATTGTCTCACGGAGCGGGGCAAATTATACCGGCGGGGAAAACTTTAGCGGGACGCGTCCGAAACGGAAATCGGAACGCCGCCCCGGCAGTACACCCGGGGCACCCGTTTCGAGACGGCGCAGAGGAGCTCGTAGGGGATGGTGCCGGCGGCCAGAGCCAGCTTGTCCAGGCTGCTCTTCCCGCCGAAGATCTCGACCTTGCTGCCGACGCCGACATCCGGCAGATCGGTTAGATCCGCCATGCACAGATCCATGCAGATGCGGCCGCGCTGGGGGGCGAAGCCGCCGCCCGCGGCGAACGCGCATTTGTTCGAGAGAGCGCGGAAAAGCCCGTCCGCGTAGCCTGCCGGAAGAACGCCCATGCGGGTGGGCCGCTGCGCGGTAAAGGTGCGCCCGTAACTGACGGCGGTGCCGGCGGGATATTCCTTCACGGCGCAGACCCTCGTCATGAGCCGCATGCAGGGCCGCAGGCCGAGCCGCCCGCCGTCTCCGTAGCCGTAGAGCAGGATGCCGGGGCGGACCATGTCCAGCGCGGTCTCCTTCGTATAGTTTAGCACGGCCCCGCTGTTTGCGCAATGGCGAATGGCGAAGGACGTGCCCCGCGCCTCCAGCGCGCCGATCATTTTCATGAAACGGCCGTACTGGACGAGTGTGTAGTCCCGGCAGTCCTCGCCGGGCTCGTCCGACACGGCGAAATGGGTGAAGATCCCCTCGGCCGCGAGATTCGGGAGAGCGCAGGAACGGAGGATGGCCTCCAGGCTTCCGCCGAACGCGCCGTCCTCGCAGAGAAAGCCCAGGCGGGACATCCCGGTGTCGAGCTTGACGTGGACCTTCAGCGTCCCGCCGCAGGACGCGGCGGCGCGGGAATACGCGGCGGCGTCCGCCTCGCACCCCAGGGACTGGGTGACGTTGTATTTCAGCAGCTCCGGCACATACTCCGCCGGCGTCTGCCCGAGGATCAGGATCGGAAGAGCTGCGCCGCCCCGGCGCAGCTCTTCCGCCTCGTCCAGACACGCGACCGCCAGATAGTCGGCGCCGGCGGCCTCAAGGCACTTCGCCACCGGCACCGCGCCGTGGCCGTAAGCGTCCGCCTTCACCACGCCGAGGAACCGGCATCCCTGCGGGAGCAGGTTCCTCAGCGTGCGGTAATTGTACTCGATGCTGTCCAGGTCAATTTCGGCCCAGGTCCTCTTTTGCTGTTCCATTTTTTCTTTATTCCACCCCGACATTATTAAAATCGCAGAGAATGACTGCGGCTCCGCTCCGGTAGATCTCCGCGTGTACGGGGAGCGAGGTCCTCAGGGAAAACCAGGTCCGGAGCGACGACTGGTCGCTCAGCCGGAATACGGCGGCCTCGCAGGCCTCTCCGCCGAATTTTTCGGCGGACGTCCCGGTGACGAGTCCGCTTTTCCATGCCTTCAGCATGGCGGGCACGGCGTCCACGGGGGACAGGCCGTCCTCCAGCACGCCGCCGGTATAGACCTCCGCGCCGCCCGCGGAGAGAGAAACGGAGCCGTCGGACAGGATGCGCACCACGGCGCCTTTGACCGATTCGGGCTCCAGCACGGTGACCGCTGTCTCGCCCCCGGCGCTCCGGCAGGAGAGACGGTAATCGCACACCCGCTCGCCGTAGTCGGCCCGGAGCGTCAGCTCCATGGACACGCTCCCGGCGTTTTCAAACTGCTCCCGGAACATCTTTGCCTCGTCCCGCCCGCTCCGTCCGGCGCATCCGGCGCAGAGCAGCGCAAGGAAGAGGGCTGCCGCAAGTGCACGAGCGCACTTCCGCAAGGATCATCACCTCGTCACATCGGCGATCGCGCCGATCATGTCGGAGGGCGTCATGGCGCACTCGCCGAACTTCGCGGCCGCCGCGTCGCCGGCGGCCCCGTGGAGCCGGACCGCGCCCGTTACGGCCTGCCGGAGCTCGATCCCCTGGCCGACGAGGGCCAGCATCATCCCGGCCAGCACGTCGCCGCTTCCGCCCTTCGCCATGCCGGGATTGCCGGTGGTGTTGACGTACACCGTCCCGTCGGGAAACGCCGACAGGGTACGGTACCCCTTGAGCACCAGCGTGACGCCGTATTCCCCGGCAAAGCCGCGTGCGGCGGACAGACGGTCGTTTTCCGCCAGATCTCCGCCGAGCCGCGAGAACTCGCCGTCGTGGGGCGTAAGGATCACCGGACATTTTGCTCTCCGCAGTATATCTATATTCCGGCCGACGGCGGTTATGCCGTCCGCGTCCACGATGACGGGGACGGACGAGGAGGTCAGGACGGCTTCCACGATCCCGTCGATCTCGGGCGAAAGGCCCAGCCCGGGCCCGACGAGGCACGCGCTGGCCTTCTCCAGCTTTTCGGAGACGGACGCGAACGCCGCGCCCGTAAGACGGCCCTTCCGGTCGCAGGGGAGCGGGAACACCATGGCCTCGTCGTTCTTCACGGCCTCGATGGTGTAGATGGATTCCGGAACGCCCAGGAACACCAGGCCGGCGCCCGTGCGCACCGCCGCGCGGGCGGCGAAGGAGGGGGCACCGGTATAGCCCGCGCTCCCGGCGACAATGAGACAGCGCCCGAAGTTGCCCTTGTGCGCGTCCCTGCGGCGCTTCGGCGGACGAAAGCCGTCCGCGGTAAAGGTCTCCGCGCTGAATTCGAAATTCTCCGGGACGGAGACGCCGATATCCCGCACCAGCAGCTCGCCGCATTGAAGCGCGCCCGGCGTGACCAGCTCGCCCGCCTTCGCCAGAGTGAAGGTCACCGTGACGTCGGCCAGGACGGAGCCGTCGCTGACGCGCCCGGTGTCCGCCTCGACTCCGGACGGAATATCCGCGGAGACGACGGGGACCGGGGCGGCGTTCATGGCTGCGCAGGCGTCCAGCGCGGTGCCCAGCAGCGGCGGGTGGAAGCCCACGCCGTAAATGGCGTCGATGACGGCACCGCAGGTCTTCAGATAGTCCGTGAGGCCGGGCGCGCCGGGAAACCGCTCGATCCCGACGCCCAGCGTGGAGAGGCGTGACACCATTTCCCGGGTGTCCGCCGTCATGCGGGTGTCGTCGCCCACCAGAAAAACGCGCACGGTCTTTCCCAGCCTGGTCAGGCAGACGGCTGCGCCCACCCCGTCCCCGCCGTTGTTGCCGGGACCGCAGAAGACGGCGGCGCTTCCGTTTTCACCCATGAGACGCAGGGCCTCCCGCGCAAGGTGCGAGGAGGCCCGCTCCATGAGCGTGATCGAGGGCACGCCCAGCGTGCCGATCGTGTATTCGTCCAGCGCTTTCGCGTCGCGGGCCGTACAGAGCCGCATATCGATCCTCCCCGCCGCGCTTTCCGCGCGCCGATTTCGATTTTGAGGTATCCTGACGCCCCGATTATATTTCAATCCGGAAAATTAGTCAATTTTTATTGTTGTTTTCCGGCGCCGGATGTGATATAAATAGTACCAATGCCGGGTACGGCAGATCTTTATATTTATATGGTATGAGGCAGTGAACGGGAAAATAGCGCCATACAGCGCCGCAGAGAGGGGAAGCCGCCGGCTGAGAGCTCCCCGCGCAGAGGAGCGCTTGGTTCGCCCGGGAGCCTCCGGAGAGATCCGGCGTTTCGCCCGCGATACGGGGCGGCTGAGCGCGGCCGTGCGGCCGAAGTTGGGTGGTACCGCGGAAGAATGCTTCCGTCCCTTTGGGACGGGGGCTTTTTTATTCCCAAAAGCAGGACGTATGTAAAAGATAAAAGTAAAAAATATTACAAATGTAATAAGATGTGGAGCTGATACGATGAAAGAAGAGCTGAAAAAGATCCGGGAGGAGGCCCTGGCGGCGCTGGATTCCGTGGGGACGCCGGGCGAGCTGGAGGAGCTGCGCGTCCGCTACCTGGGAAAGAAGGGCGCCATGACCGCCATTCTCAAGCAGATGGGCGCCCTGCCGGCGGACGAGCGGCCGCAGATGGGCGCGCTGGCCAACGAGGTCCGTTCCTCCATCGAGGAGAAGCTGGCGTCCGCGCGGGCCGGGCTGGAGAAGAAGGCCCTGGAAATGCGCCTGCGCGCCGAAGCGGTGGACGTGACCATGCCGGGGGACAAGCCCGAGCTCGGGCACCGCCATCCCATGAACACCGTGATCGATCAGCTGGTGGATATTTTCACCTGCATGGGCTTTTCCGTGGTGGAAGGGCCGGAGATCGAGCTTTCCGAGTACAATTTCGACAAGCTGAACACGCCGGCCGGCCATCCCGGCCGCGAGTGGACCGACACGTTCTACCTGAAGGAGGACTCCTCCGTCCTGCTCCGTTCCCAGACCTCGCCGATGCAGGTCCGCGTCATGGAGAACCAGAAGCCGCCGATCCGCGTCATCGCGCCGGGCCGGGTTTACCGCAAGGACGAGGTGGACGCCACCCATTCGCCCATGTTCCACCAGATGGAGGGCCTTGTGGTGGACGAGGGCGTGACCATGGCGGACCTCAAGGGCACGCTGAACATGGTGCTGACCCGGCTTTACGGCGAGGGTACCGTGACCCGCTTCCGCCCGCACCACTTCCCGTTCACGGAACCGAGCTGCGAGGTGGACGTTCAGTGCCACGAATGCGGCGGCAAGGGCTGCCGGGTCTGCAAGGGCGAGGGCTGGATCGAGGTGCTGGGCGCCGGCATGGTGCACCCGAAGGTGCTGGCCGGCTGCGGCATCGATCCGCTCCGCTATTCCGGCTGGGCGTTCGGCATGGGGCTGGAGCGCCTGGCGCTGCGCCGCTACAACATTTCCGACATGAGACTGGTGTTCGGCAACGACATCCGGTTCCTCGGGCAGTTCTGAGGGGGAGGGAGAGAAAATGCTGCTTTCACGCGAATGGCTCACCGAATTTACCGACGTTCGCAGCGTCGGGGACCATGATTTCTGCGAGGCGATGACCCTCTCCGGCTCGAAGGTGGAGACCGTTTCCCGTCCCGGCGACGAGATCGTGAACGTCGTCGTCGGCAGGGTGCTGGAGATGCACCGCCATCCGGACTCCGATCATCTTTGGGTCTGTCAGACGGACGTGGGGAGCGGGACGCTCCAGATCGTCACCGGCGCCCAGAACGTCTCCGTCGGCGATCTCGTCCCTGTGGCGAAGCACAGGTCGCAGCTTCCCGGCGGAAAAAAGATCGAGCGCGGCAAGCTCCGCGGGGTGGAGTCCGACGGCATGATGTGCTCGCTGGGCGAGCTGGGGCTTGACACCCGCGATTTCCCGGACGCCATCGAGGACGGCATCTGGATCATCAGCGAACCCTGCGCCCCCGGCGACGACATCCGCGCCGTCATGGGCGCGGACGATACGGTCATCGATTTCGAGATCACGCCCAACCGGCCGGACTGCCTTTCCATCATCGGTCTTGCGCGGGAGGCGGCGGCCACCTTCGGGGCGGAGCTGCATCTGCACGAGCCGGCCGTGAAGGGCGCCGGCGGCAGCGCCGCGGATCTCGTTTCCATCGCCATCGCCGACCCGAAGCTGTGCGCGCGCTATACCGCCCGCATGGTGAAGAACGTGAAGATCGGCCCGTCGCCCCGCTGGATGCGCCGCCGCCTGCGGGCGGAGGGCGTGCGGCCCATATCGAACATCGTGGACATCACGAACTACGTGATGCTGGAATACGGCCAGCCCATGCACGCCTTCGATTTCGCGTGCGTGGAGGGCGGCCATATCGTGGTGCGCACGGCGCGGCCGGGCGAGACGATCACCACGCTGGACGGCGCGCCCCGCGCGCTGACGCCGTCGATGCTCTGCATCTGCGACGAGAAGAAGCCCGTCTGCGTGGCGGGCGTCATGGGCGGCGCGAATTCGGAGATCGTGGGCGACACCGCCATGGTGCTTTTCGAGTCCGCGAACTTCGACGGCACCTCGGTGCGCCGCACGGCCCAGGCGCTGGGGATGCGCACCGACGCGTCCGGCCGCTTCGAGAAGGGGCTGGACGTCATGAACACCCGCGCCGCCGTGGACCGCGCCTGCGAGCTGGTGGAGCTGCTGGGCTGCGGCGAGGTGGTGGACGGCGTGGTCGACGTGTTTCCCGATCCCCCCGCGCAGCGGAAGATCCCGCTGGAGCCGGCGCGCGTCAACGCGCTGCTGGGCACGGACGTGGCGGAGCCGGAGATGCGCCGCATCCTCCTCAAGCTCGGCTTCGGCCTCGACGGGGAAACGATCCTCGTCCCGTCCTGGCGCGGCGACGTGGAGGGCTGCGCCGACATCGCGGAGGAGGTCGCGCGCTATCACGGCTACAACAACATCCCCTGCACGCTGCACGCCGGCGGCCTGTCCGGCGGCGGTCTGACCGAGGTGCAGAAGACGGAGCGTTTCGTCGGCACGGTCTGCCGCATGAACGGTTACTCCGAGATCATCACTTATTCCTTCGTGAGCCCGTCCGCCTGCGACAAGATCCGCCTTCCGGCGGATTCGCCCCTGCGCCGCATGATGAAGATCCTCAACCCGCTGGGGGAGGACACCTCCGTCATGCGCACCAGCGCGCTGCCGTCGATGCTGGAGGCGCTGGCTTCGAACCGCGCCGCCCGCAGCGAGAGCGTGAAGCTCTACGAGCTGGCCAAGGTCTATTTCCCCGGCGAGGGCGGCCTGGCGCGGGAGCCGAAGGTGCTTTCCATGGGCGCCTACGGGCCGGATATGGACTTCTTCCGGCTCAAGGGCGCGGCGGAGTCGGTGCTGGAGGCGCTGCGGATCAGGGGCGCCGTTTTCACCGCCGAGACGAACGACCCGTCGTTCCATCCGGGGCGCTGCGCCGTCGTGACGGCGGCGGGGAAGCGGCTGGGCGTCCTGGGTCAGATCCATCCGCAGGTCGCCGCGAATTACGGCGCGGACTGCGAGCTTTACGCCGTCCAGCTGGATTTTGAAGCGATGCTCTCCGTCCGCGGGCCCGAGCCGACCTATACGCCGCTGCCCAGGTATCCGGCGGTCGCCCGGGATCTCGCCGTCGTCTGCGACAGCAAGGTCACGGCCGCCCAGCTCGAGGGCGCGATCCGCGCCTCCGGCGGAGCGCTTCTGAAGGGCGTCCGCCTGTTCGACGTGTACACCGGCCCCGGCGTGCCGGAGGGGAAGCGTTCCACCGCCTGGTCGCTGACGCTCCGCTCCGACGACGGCACGCTGACGGACGATCATGCCGACGCGGCCGTGAAGGACATCCTCAAGGCGCTGGCGGATCGGTTCGGCGCGTCGCTGAGATAAAAAATTTCCTTGCGGCGTAACCTTTTCGCCGTTCGCCGCGTCATAGGGAATGACGGTGCGGCATACGCTTTTCTGCCGTTCCCGCAGGCCTTTTTCCGGCGGCCGGGGAGCGGCCCCCCGGGCGGCGATTTGTTGACATAATTTTCTTTGCCATTTTTGTAAAAAATGCTTGCAAATTGCCGTGAGAGTAGTAAAATATTGGACAGATGATTGGGAGTATTTTGTGAAGAATGACCGCAGACCCCGGTTCGTTTCCGCGTTCCGGGCCTCTGCCGTGGTTCCGGACGTTCCGCCGGCGCGAAGAGGGCGGTTTCGTGGCAGTTTCATGTAACTTATTTGTAACTTTTTGCCTGCCCTCTGTTGACATTGGCATACGTCCATGATAAAATGGCGCTAATCGGTGGGATACGTATATGTTGGTATCTGCCGGCGGCGCGGCCGCATTCGGCGGCGCAAATTCCTGGCAATGCGGATTCTTTACCGTCGAGATCAAATTACGATCGACCCGCCGCTCGGCGGCGCGGTGAGAGTCTTCATTATGTACTGTACGGCGGGGGCGTGAGGGCCGCCCGACCTTATTGAACCCCCGCCGTACTCCTCCTTTTCCGGGAGGTATGTCCTGCGGCGTTTCGGGCGGATTTCTTTTTTCGGTGTTCACGCCTCATTCGGCGTCTACATAAACCAGTCCGGTTTCATGTAACGGGCAGCATTTTTAATATTTTATAAGGAGGAAAACACTACATGAAGACTCTGCGGAAGACCCTGTGCGTGGTCCTCGCCGTTGTCATGATGGTTGGTATCCTGGCGTTCTCTGCCAGCGCGACCAGCTTCACTGACGATGCTACGATCACGTACAAAGAGGCTGTTGATGCACTCACTGGGCTGGGCGTCATCAACGGCATGGACGGCAACAAGTTCAACCCCACCGATTCCCTGACCCGTGAGCAGGCCGCGAAGATCGTGACCTACATCATGCTCGGCGGCGAGGACACTGCGTCTCTTGACAAGACCCAGGTGTTCGCCGACGTCACGTCTGACCGCTGGTCCGCGGGCCCCATCAACTATCTTTCCGGCAAGGGCGTTGTCGCCGGCATCGGCGATAACAACTACGGCCCCGCCAACAAGCTCTCCACCGCCGCGTTCGAGAAGATGCTCCTCGTCGCCCTGGGCTACAAGGCTGACGTTGAGGGTCTGACCGGCGCTTCCTGGGCCGCCAACACCGCCACCCTGGCGAAAGAGGCCGGCATCCGCGACAGCGGCATTGCCATCACGGACGCCAAGACCTGCACCCGTGAAGAGGCCTGCCAGCTTGCCTATCTTGCGCTGACCAAGGGCACCATGCAGAGGTACACCGGCGGCACCACCATCACCACCAGCGATGGCACCAAAATTACCTCGGGCGCGGTCCGTTCTGACATGCCCGAATCCCCCAAGGGCCTGACTTATTACTTCGATGCTGCCAGCTTCATCGGCGGCATCACTGCCAACTCCTCCACCACGGCTACGGTTGCTGATGGGAAGTATACCACGCTTGCTCTTGCAGAGAGCAATCCGGTGACGATCACCTTTAAGACCGGCGCCGAGCTTCTCAAGCACATCGTCAAG
>Ga0268360_1001669_pt1 | contig 21216 bp, 15 predicted proteins | sample BioMet11_FD_192465 | JGI IMG/M metagenome (GOLD analysis project Ga0268360, IMG submission 192465) | Sewage microbial communities from Oakland, California, United States - Biofuel 11 (Illumina Assembly) | ecosystem: Engineered > Wastewater > Sewage > Unclassified | place: USA: California... | reverse complement strand
CCAAACGGCACACGCCCGCCTCATCAAAGCGCGGAGAGGTAGCGAAGTGGCCGTACCGCGCCCGACTCGAAATCGGGTTACGGGCGAATAACCCGTACGTGGGTTCGAATCCCACCCTCTCCGCCATCACTCAAATCAGCACCCTCCGTAGACGTTCAGAAAGCCAACGAATTCAAAGAAAAACCCCGGATTTCAGTCCGAGGAAGACCGCCAACGTGCGTTGACAACCGGACAAGCCACCGGATAACATACCGGACAACAGGGGCCACCCGGACAACTTGCACCGGACAACTCGGCAAGGCCCGCCACGACACGCTTCCCGGAGGTCACCATGCCGTTGACCGACATTGCTGTCCGGAACGCCAAACCGGACAACTCCAAAACCATCCGCCTCAAAGACGACCGGGGACTCTACCTGGAGATCTCTCCGGCTGGGGGCAAGTGGTGGCGACTTCGCTACTGGTTCAAGGGCAAGGAGAACCGGCTCTCGCTCGGCGTGTACCCGGACATCTCCCTCAAGGAAGCCCGCGAGCGGCGTGACGAGGCGCGGAAGCTGCTCGCCAACGGCGTGGATCCCTCCATCGCGCGCAAGGCCCAGTTGAGCAGCGTCAGCGCCGACCAGGAGACCTTTCAGCTCATCGCCGAGGAGTGGTTCGAGAAGTTCAAGCACACCTGGACCGAGAACACGGCCAAGACCATCATCGAGCGCCTGCGCAAGGACATCTTCCCGTTCATCGGCGGCAGGCCGATCCGGGAGATCACCGCCCCGGAACTCCTCGCCGTGCTCCGGCGCATCGAGAGCCGCGGCGCCGTGGAGACAGCCCGCCGGGATCTCCAGAAGTGCGGCCAGATCTTCCGCTACGGTGTCGCCACCGGACGCGCCGAGCGCGACGTGGCCGCGGATCTGCGCGGCGCCATCGCCCCGCCCAAGAGGCGCCATTTCGCCAGCATCCACGAACCCAAGGAAGTCGGCGAACTGCTCCGGGCCATCGAAGGCTACAAGGGAGGCTTCGTCACCTGCTGCGCCCTCAAGCTGGCGCCGCTGACCTTCGTCCGCCCCGGCGAACTGCGGCATGCCGAGTGGTCGGAAATCGACCTGGAAAACGGCGAGTGGCGCATCCCCGCCGCCCGGATGAAGATGAAGGAGAAGCACATCGTACCTCTCTCCACCCAGGCGCAGGCGGTGCTTGAGGAACTCTTCCCGCTGACTGGAACCGGGCGCTACGTGTTCCCCGGAGAGCGCTCCTACGCGCGCCCCATGTCCGAGAACACCGTGCTCGCGGCATTGCGCCGGCTGGGCTATGACAAGGGCGAGATGACCGGCCACGGCTTCCGCTCAATGGCGAGCACCATCCTGCACGAGCAAGGCTGGCCCTCCGAGGTCATCGAGCGCCAACTGGCCCACGGCGACAGGAACAAGATCCGGGCGAGCTACAACTTTGCCCAGCACCTCCCCGAGCACAGGCGCATGATGCAGGCATGGGCTGACTACCTGGACGCACTGCGTGAAGGCTGGAAGGTCGTGCCCATCTTTCAGGCGGGTTAATCAGCATCAAGAGTCTCTGACGGCAGCAAAGAGTTCGGCTACCATCCTATACACCACACACAATTTCATTGCAATCGATTGCACGCACTGCCTGAGTCTTCTGCACACACTCATTCCGAGAACGTTCGCCAAAGACCGTAGACGTCAGCCCTTGTCCAGAACCTGGGGTTGGCTGATAGCTTTGGCAGCGACATGAAATCAATTTTCCCATGTGCTATACTCCGGAAATATCTCTCTGCACCACGCGTACCTGACAACGATCAGGCAAGGAGCATCGGGATTAGGTGACCAAAGGGCACATGGGGACGATGGAGCGCACACATGAGCTGAAGGAGACAGCGATGCAGACGATGGGAAGGAATGGACGGCTGTTGAGGATCGACCAGGTGCTGGAGCGGATCCCGGTTTCCAAAACGACTTGGTATGAGGGCGTCAGGAAGGGGGTTTACCCGCCCCCCGTGCGACTGACTCCGCGCACCACGGCGTGGTTTGAGGCCGACATTGACGATCTCATGGACCGGTTTCGCCAGAGCATGACGGAGTACCCGCAATGAACGAAGCCCCTCACGAGCGGTTTACGGTCTACGACGAACTACCATTACCTCCGGTGGGGGCTAGGCGTTGATCCGCCTGGTCCCTGCACACAGATCTCCAGCTCGTCATCGCCCGCCAGTTCACGTTCACCCAACCACATCGAGCGCACATCGCGCACACAGCGACTGCGTCACAGCAGCACCAACCCCACTCCTCCCACCCATCGAGCTCACGGCAGCGCAGTGCCGCGCCATCGAAATACAGCAGCATGCTGAATTAATGCGCAGCCCATAAGACCAAACCATTGTATTCCGCGCGCCTCCTGGCACAACAAACATCCAACCATATCCCATGGTTGGATCTTCAACATCAGGAGGAACAGCAAACGCATGGACACAGCAAAGGTGATGGAATTCTTGATCCTGCTCGGGGCCGATGACGCCACGATCATGGAGGACCAGATGGGGGTGCAGGCCTCCTGTCCGCTGGCGAGGTGGCTGCATCGCTCCACTGCCAGCGAGACTCCCAGCCTCGTGGTGCGCATTCACGAAGCGGGGAGGGAGCCCCGTTTCCGCTGCACGGTCTGTGGGGCGCGGGGAAGCCTGCCCGAACTCTTGCATGAGTTGCAGACCCTCTCGACGGAGCTCTACCCCGAGGCGACCTCGCTGCTTGCGCAGTGGGAGGAGAGCGGCCTTGTGAAGTTCGGAAGCATCCCCAGGAGGGTGCGCGTCGACCTGCCGCCCCCGGAAGTGCTCTGCCCTTCCCTCCGGTCACACGACCCGATCGAACAGGCGGCGCTGGACCTGTTCCCTTTGCTGATCCGCATGGACCAGCACGATTCGGAATTTGTCATCCGCTGGCTCCGCTCACACTGGCGCATCAGCTCCACCGTCATTCAGCGCGCCCAGCTGCGGCTGTATTACGATGCCATCACCAAGGAGCCTGGGGTGGCTGTCCCGGTCTTTGCGCCTGGGGGAAAGCTTCCCACCGAATTGTGGGGGTGGCCGCTGGACTCCGAGCAGGGGAGGCAGATCTACCCGGCTCAGCCCGGTACCCCGACTGCGAACCTTCCCCACCCGTTGTTTGGCCTTGAGCGGCTTGAGCCGGGGTCCCCGGTCATCCTGGTCCAGCATCCCCTTGCCGCCCTCAAGCTGGAGACGATCGGGCTCAAGTACGTGGTTGCGACGACGGGGTCAGGCAACATGGATTTGTCTGACCTCGAAGGCTTCCCCGGTGTGTACCTCGCCTTCAACAACTCGGACGCGGGCCACGCCCTGATCCGTCGGGCCTTCCGCTTGCTGAAGCGTCCGCAGATTGTCCTCCTTCTCTGGAGCCATGCCAACAGCAGCGAAGGGCAGCCCCTTCATAGCCCCTTGGAGTTGGAGAGCCTGGACCAGTTCCGCTCCATCTTCGACAAGCGGATGGCGCTGACGAAGTAATCCTCGGTACAGGTAACTCCGTACCGATTCTTATGGTGAAGACGCAACAGAATGCGAGGGCACCGCCCCCTGCAAAGAGGGCTACAACTGCACAGATGAAGCATACCGTTCGTCGGACGCGTATATAAAGTTCTACGCTACTGGCTGTAGGAATGTTAACCGACCAGCCTCTCGTTCCTACGCCCCCCTACCAGGTCCAGCATCTATTTGCCGACTGATCGCAACCAGTCATGGCGAACTTCCAGGCCGAAGCGACGGAGCCCGCCACACGACACGTGGCAACTCTTCAAGCGCACCGCATGCGCTATCTCGGCATTCACAAACAACTCCCCCCTCATGTTGGCATGCCGCCCTGCCAGCGACGACAAGGACACCGGTTGCTTGCACGCGGCCCGCCCCAGCAATGACGACAGCATCACCGGTCGTGGGACCCAAGACATTATAGCCAGGGTACCCAGGACATAACATCGAGGGATACCCCAGGACATTTTGTCATCCATAAGCTCTAGGAAGAAGCAGCCTTTTGAAGCCAGAGAAAGAAGATTGAAGAGAAATCTGTTTCCTCGCTTTGCTCGGAAACAGTGCGTTTCCATTCAAGCCCTGGAGAGAGAGTGTAGAAGAGGATAAAATGCAAAAAATTTGATTCACCTCGTTGACAAACAAGACACTGATATTAATTTTAAACAAGGTGCACGAAAAGGCCTCAGCGGGAAGACCGCAATTAGGGCTAAGAGAAAGTAGTCGCCGCATAGCCTATATGGGCACAAATGGATTCTGGCGTGTTTGAGCTTTGACACTCCCCCCCTCTAGGGATCGGGATTCAGCCTAAACGACACGCCAATGCGGCTAAAACTGCTTTTCCTGGAGTCCCCCCCAAAGCTGTTATGCGTTGAGGGGAGCTAAGGACCCTTGAATAAAACGAGGCCCACATGTGCACCACAACGCTCTCCACTGAGGGCACCCTACCCTGTTCCCCTAACATCCCCCCGCACGGGGAACCTCCGCAAAAGCCTGCCTACGCTGTTTCAGGAGCTATCCGCGAGACCCTCACTAGCGACGAGCGTCATCTCCTCCAAGGTCTTGGCAACCTCATGTGCTGGCGCGACATGATGCAACGTTTCTGCAGCAGGCATGGGTTGCGTGTCGGCAGCCTGGACAGGCTCTGCAAGCAGATCGCATACGCAACCCTACAGTACGGCAAGCCGTACGAAGAGCTTGAGTACGAGCGGTTGAAACAGGGCAAGCAGGCGTTGTTCCAGGAAGGCACAGGGTGCTGCGGCAGGCAGAATGCTCGGAATATGTCGAAGTTGTGCGAGTCTGGTCTTGTCCATCGCCTCAGGAGATCCGGAGAGAGTCACCTGTATGCTCTTGACCCGAAATGCCTGGTGACCTTTATTCAAGAGATGTTAGCCGAGCACAACTCAAACAGATCCAATGATGCTGTCTACCTACGTAAAACATGGGAAGATAAGATTGCCCCGTACCTTTCCGCCCTGGAATCGTTGAGCGGGAAAGTGTTGGCGTTCGCTAGCGTGGTCGGACGCAACAGCAAAGTAATCATCAGAGAAATTCGCACGAAAGCAGCCAAGCTTGCTGAACTCACGCGTGAAACCACTACATATGTGACCACAAAGGTCGCAGAGAAGGCCGCCACGGTTGCTGCAGGGCTTAGCGAAGTAAAAGCAGCGGTGATGGCGAAGGCCAAGGCCGTGGTAGCCCCGTTTGTCTCAATTAAGCCCGATGCCGACGGTAACCAGCCTCTCTTCGATCAGAAGGGCAGGGGTAACGGCCGGGCCGGCCTGGCGCTGTGGGTGAAGTGCGCACGGGACCATGTGGACCCTGTGTTTGAGTCAGCAATGACCGGCACCCTGATTGGCAAGATGCGCCACTACCTTGAAGAGTTGCGGGCTGGTGATCGCACCGACGACCAGATCCGCGAGCATATCAGCGGAATCCTGGATCGGTGGCTGATGCCCCAGGGGCGTCTGCGCGAGTATCAGGTGCCTTCCAAGTTTGGGGGAGAACGGACCTGCACTCTGACGCTGGCCCCCGACTTCGACGTCTTCTACAACGAGCGGGTCCGCATCACGCGCCTGCTGTTTGGCTTTGCCCCCGTTTCTGTGGTAAATCACAAGGGTGGGGAAATCCCCGACAGTTGTAAATTCGAGCAGCTTTAGAACAGGAGGGACGGCGAGTGTCAAAGGAGTTGGTGTCTCTGCTCAAGAAAGCCCTGCGAATGCCCTAGGAAGCGCATCTGCGCCCCGCGAAGTAGGCTGAGGTCACCTCCCAAGGGCCAGCTTATGAGCCGCTCCGGGTTCTTGGAGAGTGCTTACCTCCGAGGGGTGCTTCGGTACTCACCGGAACACAGCCTGTTGGGCATCCCGCATGTGGCGTTCCTGGAAGCTGGGCTCCAACAGGCCGATATCACGGTCCGAAACGCCGTCCTCACGAAACGGCTCACGCCACAGCGCAACCTCGGCCGCCATGCCAGCGACCACGTCGGCAGCTGCGGCTGCTGACAGGCCGAAACGAGCAGCCGCGCTCAGCGCATTCCCGATTGTCGCGGCACGTCCCTGCAGGCCCACGGTCATGGCCAGGGAGAAGTCCTCATTAAGACCAGGCCGAGCGATGGCCGGGGTGATATCGAAGGCCGGAGACAAATCCCCCTGTGGCCCATTGTAGAGCACGCCGTGATTTCTGGGGTGGTCGTCCGTGTTGCGGCACATGATGTTGAACACCATCCGCCGGAAGAGTTGCTCAAGGCTCGCCCGGTTGCCTATCCCCTTCTCCCGGAACGCATCGGCCAGCCGCAGATAGCTGAATCCTTGGCGGTCGCCTTCGTCAAGTTGCAGCACCGACAAGGCGCTGAGGTAGCCCATGCGGGTAACGCCGTCAGCACCATCGAACCCGCGGTCGAACCGTTTCAGCAGCAGCACATCCCGCGTTCCGACCGCCACAAGGCGCATCTCCGGCACCGTGATGCCACAATGAGAAGCCAACCGCATGGTGGCCCACTCCACCCTCGGGTTATTCCAGGGATCTCCCGCTGCCGGGAACTTGGCCACCCAGTAGGCGCCCTCATGCTCAATGGTGCATTTGGGACGGGCGCCACCGAGACTGGAACCCTGCTCCAGCAGTTGTGCGACATCCTCCTGCCCGGGCCCATCCAGCGCCTCACCCGCATCGATGCGCGAGGCGACATCCATGATCTCCTCGATCTGGTGAAATCCCGGAGGTGCAGGGACCGGCTCCGGGGCATCAAGGCTGGCCCGAAAGTCGAGGTTCCCGATGCGCAAAGCGTTCGGGCTCAGCAGGAGTTCCCCCTCGTTCAGCGTCTCAGGGGGAACGCCCAGCCGATGCGCGATCACAAGACGCCCCCAGCGGTCTGGCGAGGCATCACGAAATGCACCATACAGGCCACCGTTGGTCCCGATCAGCTGCCCCGCGCGCCCAAGCGGCAAGGAAACAGGATCAACAGGAAGAGCTCCAGGACGTTCCTGGTACCGGCGACCATACTCGAATCGCCCCTGTCGATGTTGCTCATCATATGTAAACAGGCCAGCCGGCACAGCGGCAGCCTCGCCCGGCGGGTAGACGAAGACATAGATGTCCATGGCGGGTCACCTCGTGGGCTAGAAGTCCAACTTGGAGTTCTTGCGGCGGCGCACGCTGGGCATCTGTGCAAGCCGTTGACGCTCAAGGAACAGCCCGAGCTGGTCATGTTCCATTGAGGCGACTTTCCCCAAATCGTCGGCGAGTTCCAGGCAAAACAGGGCCGACACGAGCACAGCCAGGCTCGTGCCCGGGTCGCCCTTCTCAAGCCTCCGCAGGGTCTTCTCCGACACGAGCATCCGCCCGGCAAGATCCGCAATCGTTATGCCACGCCGTTTACGAGCCATCCGGATGCGCTCGCCCAGGTTCGCCAAAGTGGCTTGCTGGGAATCAGGAAGGCCAGTCCCAGAGAGTGTGTTTTTGGTCATATACGACCTCCGGAAAGCTTTTCACAGGTAATATATGACCGAAATTTCCGCGTCAACACATGGCCGACGACGCGACCGCTGGCGCCACCTATCGAATGGTCTTCAATGTGGCCTGCCACAATACGGACGACCACTTGCGAAATCATGGCTTCCTTTGGGACGAGGAAGGCTGGCGACTGGCCTCAGTCTACGACATCGTCCCGCAGCTGGTGTCCGAGCCCAACCAGCCAGGCCGGCTTGCCTTGGGCGTTGGCCCTGTTGGTCCCCTCGCGACCTACGGCAACGCCCTGGCAGGGTGCCAGCATTTCGGGATTACGCGCAATGAGGCCGGAGAGACCATAATGCGGGTGCGGGCAGGATGGGCAACTGGGAGAAAGTCCTTCGGACTTTGTAAGTCCCGGCCAAGGATTTCCCAGAACTGCGCCGAGCCTTCCGGCTTGCGCAGGAACACTAGTCACGCCGAAGGCTAGTCTCCAATACGCGCGCCCCACGCTTCCTCGTTCATCTTCTGAAGGTCTTCAAGTGTTGGGGGGCTCGCCTTGGAAACCACTGCTAGCTCGTGCCCCAATGCGGCGAGAATCCGTCCCACATTCTGTAGACCTGTTCCTACGGCAACCCCTCGTTCCGAAGCGCTCACAAGAGGTCGAGAAACCCCGGCCTGCTTGGCGAGCTCCGACTGGTTCAAGCCCTTGGCGCGACGAAGTCTAGAAATGGCATTTCCAACAAGCTCCATGAACAAAATGCTATTCAAAACAGGGACGCAGTCTGCATTTGAATGATATTCTTGTCACAGAGTGGCATATGGGAGGTAGTTTTAGGGTGTCACCCGGAAGGAGCTGTCGGACGTCTGGGGCGCTTCGAAGGTTGGCCCGTCAGCCGAGTCTTTAACTCAACAACATGACATCATGGGCAAAACAGAAATCGTGCTCGCGCCAATGCCCGCAACCTAGTCCGCTCCAACGTGGTCTTGTTGACGTAGTTAATGCTCGCCAATCGTTGAACTCCAAGCTCGTTCCAATTGCAATCGATTGCATTCGTTCTCGACTCCTTGGCGACAGGGCAAATGACGGGGGGCGCTGGAAGCCCTCCTGCCGCGCATGACGCCTCATCGACCGCGAACCGCATGACCATTTCTGACATCGCTAGGTTAGCGAATACCTAGCCCCCATCAGCCTCCTTGGGCCCAATAGGGTGTCTCCCCCCTTGAAAATATTAAACCTTGGATGTAGAGAAAACCACATAGAATAGCAGAGATAAAGAGCGACCGGGGAGGCGACCTATCATGGAAGAAGACAAACCTATCCTGAACCTGGAGGGCCGCGGGATGGAACTGCCCCCGGTTGCTCCAGTGCTGATGGAATCACTTAGAGCTCTGGGTTACTCCACACCTTCGGCCATCGCCGATTTGGTGGACAACAGCATTACAGCGCATGCCAATTCCGTTTCGATCTGTTTCACTGGGGGAAGTGACGCCTTTGTCGCCATCATCGATGATGGCGAGGGTATTTCCGAAGCGGACCTAGTTGACGCGATGAGATTCGGCAGCAGGGACCCCAGAGAAAACAGAGCCGATGGTGACCTGGGGCGGTTCGGCCTTGGACTTAAGACCGCGTCCCTTTCCCAGTGTCGCAGAGTTACAGTCGCCTCTCTCAAGGAGAGCACACTGTCCCTTAGAACCTGGGATCTGGATGAGTGCGAGCGTCGACAACAGTGGTGGCTAGAGACACCCTCACAGCAAAACATCAAACCAGAAATCATCGCCAAGCTCATGGAGCAGGGACATGGGACCGCGGTTGTTTGGGAAAAACTAGACCGCCTTTATCCCATAGATTCCTTGGCGCCGCTCAAGAAGCTCGAAACGGCCATGGAGGGTGTTGCAGACCATCTCGCAATGACCTTCCACCGCTTCCTGTCAGGTGAAATGACGGGAACTTTCACCATCGACGTAAACGGGCGCCCTCTGCCAGCTCTTGATCCATTTCTAGACAAGCACACCAAGGGCCAAAGCCTTCACCCCGAGACTTTTACAATCGACGGGCGCCAAGTGGTAGTGACCCCATATGTTCTTCCTTTCCCCTCGCGACTGAGGACGGCAGAATTGGAGAAAATCGGCGGCCGGGAGAGCCTGAAAACAGCCCATGGCTTCTACATATATCGAGGTGGTCGCCTGATGGTTCCAGGTGGCTGGTTCAGGATTGTCCCCGCCGACGAACTCATACGACTAGCTCGTATCAAGGTTGACGTCCCAATCGAGCTTGACCATCTCTGGAAGATTGATGTCCGCAAAACCATGGCAGAGCCCCCAATCGATTTGCGCCCAAACCTCAAGCGGATCGTCGGCGCTGTCGCAAAGCGAAGCAAGGCTGTGTACAAGCATCGCGGCATCCCCGTTGAGACCAGCCATGTCTCTCTTTGGGAACGCCAGGAATTGCGTGACAACGCCGTGAGTTGGCGAATCAACAGGTCACACCCACTCATCCAGGCCGCACTGAACGACGGTAGGGCCTCCATCGATATGGAACAAACCTTACGGCTATTGGAGGACTCTATTCCCGTCCACGATATCTACATTCACGTCAGCAACGACCTTCCAGTTGAAAGTGGCAAGGCTGACATGACAGAGCTTGAGCTGGAACAGCTTGCAGCACGGCTTCTTGCAGCATTTGTCGACCTACCGGAGATGAAGCAATCCTTACTTGAGAAACTACATTTGACCGACCCATTCAATCGTAATCCTGAAATAGCATGCCGCATCGCAGAGAGGCTTCGCCAATGAACATCGACACCCCTGAGGCACTGGCTGCGTCTGTTGCCAGCCTGATCCCACTTGACCCTTTACCAACTGAAGCTCTTATAGATCAAGTTCTAGAACGAATGGCAGCCGCCTTCGGCGTATCTGCGGATCTCAAAGCCGAAACCCGCAAGCTGCTACACGCAAAGTACAGCATCCGAATGGAGATGGGGCAAACACTACTCTCGGAAGAGGAGCATGACCCCTGGCTTGCGGTGCGGCGTGCAGACATCGACCCGTTCTTCTGGACCCGTTATCGCGAGATGCTGATCCGGAATGGTTGGGGCCCCTTTGTGGTATCCACCTTGGATCAAACGACAGACGAACTGCTGGATCTGAATGGCAACCCAGAAAAAGACGGTCCCTGGAAACGACGCGGGCTTGTGGTTGGTGACGTCCAGTCTGGTAAAACGGCCACATATGCGGCGTTGATTTGCAAGGCTGCCGATGCCGGTTATCGCATGGTGGTGCTGTTGACTGGCACTCTTGAGAATGTCCGGCGCCAAACCCAGGAACGACTTGATGCAGCTTTCGTCGGCCTGGACAGCCGCGACTTCCTTACAGTCGGTCAGATCGGTCGCAAGACCCATGTGGGGGTTGGCCTTCTGGACGGACGACGGGACGGTATCGTCTTCACCTCGCGCGACAGTGACTTCCGAAAGAATACAGCTTCGGCCCTCAACATCTCCCTGGGGGCAGTTAAAGAGCCTGTCATGGTGGTCAGCAAAAAGAACGCGAAGATTCTCGAACGTCTCGCGGGATGGCTCAAGGCCAAGAATGCTGACCGTAATGGCCAAATAGATGTCCCGCTACTTTTGATTGATGACGAGGCGGACAACGCCTCGATCAACACCAAGCTGAAGCCCGGCCAAGTCACAGCGATCAACCAAGGTATTCGCGGTCTCCTCAAGTTGTTCACCCGTTCGAGTTATGTCGGCTTCACAGCCACGCCATTCGCAAATATCTTCATCGATCCGGCATCAACCAGCGAGATGATCGGCGATGATCTGTTCCCGGAAGATTTCATCCATGTTTTGGAGCCGCCGTCCAATTACATCGGCATGAACGCGATCTTCGCCCAGGCAGATCCAGATGCAGAAGAAGATCCCGAAAACCACACGAATATTCTGACCGAGATTGAAGATTGGGAAGACTGGCTGCCGACATCCCACAAAAAAGACACGAAAGTTGATTGGCTGCCAAGCTCATTGAAAGCGGCGCTGCGCTGTTTCCTGCTGACAACAGCCATAAGGGATCTGCGGGAAGAAAATGGGCATCCGGGCAAGGGCGGGGGCATCCATCGCTCGATGCTGATCAATGTTTCGCGATTCACGGATGTACAAAACAAGGTGGCCGCAGCAATTCATTCCGAGCTTGAAGATATCCGGCGGGCGGTTAGGCTCTACGGTGCGCTGGAGCCAAGCAAGGCAGCTATCAGCAGCCCACAAATCGCCGAGCTTACCAGGGTCTTTGAAGCACACTTCCCGGAAGCGGGATTCGAATGGGGTCAAGTGCTGCGGATTCTCCACACTGCGATCTCTCCGATCTTTGTCCAGGCGGTGAACCAGTCTACGGGTGCAGCAAAACTGGATTACTCCATTGCTAAGACGGCACCAGGAGTACGAGTCATCGCGGTCGGTGGCAACAGCCTTTCCCGTGGCCTCACCCTGGAAGGGCTCTCGACCAGCTACTTCCTGCGTAATGCAAAGATGTATGACACCCTGCTCCAGATGGGGCGGTGGTTCGGCTACCGGGATGGCTACGATGATCTCTGTCAACTTTGGCTGACCGAGGATGCCGCAGGCTGGTACCGCCATGTCACTGAAGCAACCGGCGAACTGAAACGAGACTTCGCACGGATGAAGCGGAGAAAAGCAACCCCCAAGGAATTTGGTCTGCGCGTGCGTTGCCACCCAGACACGCTGCTGATCACGGCCAGGAACAAAATGGCTACAGGCATTGATATCAACGAGGCAAGTCAGGATGTCTCTCTTACTGGTCGAGGGATCGAGTCGACTCGCCTTTACTCAGATATCAAGCGCAACAAAAGCAATTTCGCTTTGGTGAACAATTTTGTGTCCGGATTGGCGTCCAAGCAAGCCCTACCCCAAGCTTCCCCTCACGGAGGAGCCGTCCTGTGGAAAGATGTTCCCGCAAATGACATAGCCGACTTCATCGACGAATTTGCGGTACATCCACTTAACCACGATTTTCAGGGCGACAACATCGCTGATTTCCTCCGGGATCTCCCGGCTAGGCAGATACCGTCCCTGGAGCACTGGACAGTGGCGCTTCTTACCTCAGGTTCGAGTAAACAAGTCAAGCTTGACGGTTTGCCCGATGTTGAGATCATCGCAAAAAAAAGAAAGATAAAGGTCTCTCAAAGCCTCTCGTCGATCCTGGTTTCCGGTAAGAGCTCCCGCGTAGGTAGCATGAGAGATGTCCTGCATGGCCTCTCGCTGGAGGAGGTAAAGGCTGTCAAGAAGACTGTTCTGCGTGAAAACACCGAAAAGGAAGGGGACCTCAAGGAAGACCACATTCGAGCAGCAATGCTGGCGCCCCTGATGGTCATCTACCTCTTAACGGGGCAAGAGCAAAAGGGAGGTCCATACTATCGTGATGGCTTAATTCTTCCGGCACTAGCCCTGCATTTCCCTGGAGCCAACGACCCAGACGCCGAAAAACGCATCATCAGATACCGCATAAACAAAGTCGCCCAGGCGGAACTGTTCACCCCAGACTTCGATGAAGAGCCCGAGGTGGACGATGATGACAACGGTTGATGTGCTGTGGAACGACCTGAAAACTGCCAGCGACGTCAAGGTCCACAAGCGGGTCGATAGCCAGCATCCACTGGACCTTTACGCTGAGTACGAACCTCCTGGTTACCCCGGTCTTGTGCTCTTCAGCTCAAAGAGGCCGCCCGAGCCAAGACAGATGAAGGCAATCACTCTAGAGCGAGGGCAACGGCTCGATGGCAAGTGGTGGCTCTGCTTATCCTTACATGAACCGTCATTACACGCCGTGTTTGCGGGGTTGTGCCAGGACATCATCACTTTCACCCGTTCAGGGGTTGATGCCGAGACTGCTCCGGCTGCCATTCTTGCACGGGTTGAGAGATGGCAAGCCCTCCTTGAGGGGGATCGTGGAGGGCTGTCAACCAACGAACTGAGAGGACTTATCGGAGAGCTTCTGGTTCTACAGGGACTTCTGGAGCATCTCCCTGCCAACGTGGCTGTAGCCAGTTGGAACGGACCGCTTGGCAGCCCGCAGGACTTCATGCTCCCAGATGGAAACCGGATCGAGGTCAAGACCATCCGGCCGGACGCGGATACGGTAAAGATCAATGGATTGCTTCAGCTCGATCCTGGCACAGACCCGCTTGAACTTCGCGTCATTAGACTGGGTGACTCCTCGGCTGAGACGGAGGGGGCCATCATGGACCCACAAATGATTGAGGCATTGAGGGAACGACTTGAAAACGAACCACTGGCTCTGAACGAGCTGAACAGCAGACTCGCAGCCGCCGGTTGGCACCATCACCCAAGCCACGATGATTTTGCAGTACGGGTCGCCAGGGTTCATCGTTACAATGTCGTGGCGGGATTCCCCCGAATAACCACGGTCAACGTTCCTGCCGGGGTTGATGATGTGCGCTATCTGGTCGAGTTGGCAGCAGCCAGGGACTTCGAGATTACTGGGGGAAGTGGATCATGACCGAGGACGAATACCGTTCGGATGTTCTTGCCAGCGCGGCGTCAAGAGCCGAAACCAGTGCCTGCAGCCTGCGCGAAGGATTTGTTGAGGAAGTCCTGGACCGTCTGCGGGAAGCCGGCGAGATACCAGACTTCGAACTTTGCCCTGAAATCGTCACAGGCCCCATGAAAAAGAAGCTGGAAATCGATGCCTTCGCAGTAGATGAGGCTGACGAATCCCTTCATCTGTTTATAGCACTCCGCAATGGTGCGCAGGATATGCCCCCGACCCTCGGTAAGACTGAGGCGAAAGATCAGGGCTTCAACCGCTTGCTTAATGTATTCGAGTGCTCAAGAGACGGTTGGCTCGGCAGTAATATCGAGGAAAGCCGCCCGTTATGGGCGCTCGCGAAGCGTCTGGAACGTGCCGAAAGGTTTTCCGCCATCAGGCTGCATGTCATTAGTGACCGGTGCGTCAGTGACAAGCTCAGGGAGCTCCCGCCAGACAACACCAAGGAAGGACTGCCTATCACGTTCCAGATATGGGACGTAATCAGAATGAAACGTATTCATGAAGCCCGAAGTGCGCGTGACGAACTCATCGTCGATTTTTCCCAAACGCCGAGTGGTGGTCTTCCAATACTTCCTGGTCCGAATGGCGGTTCCGGGTACCGCGGGTATCTGTCAGTCATCCCCGCCGAAGTGCTGGCCGATATCTATATTCGCCACGGCAGCCGTCTCCTGGAAGGAAACGTCCGAACCTATCTCGGCCGGCGTGGCAACGTGAACAAGGGCATAGCGACCACGATTGCCAAAGAACCAGAACGTTTTTTCGCCTACAACAACGGCATCGCGTGCACAGCGGCAAGTGTCGAATTGGATACCGCCGCGAATGGCACGCTGTTGATCCGCTCAGCCACTGACCTGCAGATTGTCAATGGTGCCCAAACCACTGCTTCACTGGCTACGGCACGGCGCGCCGAAAAGCCACTCTCCGGTGTCTTCGTGCCGATGAAACTGTCGGTCGTACAGACCGATCTCGCACTCCAAATGATCCCCCGGATTTCAAGATTCGCCAACTCTCAGAACGGGGTACGCCCCAGCGACTTTTTCGCCAACCATGAGTTCCATCGCAAAGTCGAGGAGATCTCGCGGCGCATCCTTGCCCCTTCGGCCGGCTTGGTTCAGACTCACTGGTACTATGAACGTGCCAGGGGTCAACATCTGAACGACCAAGCCGGCAAGTCCGACGCCGCCAAGAACCAGTTCCTTAGAATGAACCCCAAGAATCAAGTCATCACCAAGACCGACCTCGCCAAAGTCGAAAACTGTTTCGACGGCTTCCCGGAGATTGCGTGCAAAGGTGCGGAAAAAAGCTTCACCAGCTTCGCTGAACGGATCACCAACGAATGGGAAGACAAGAAGGCTCTCTACGGCGACGATTGGTTCAAGGCGGCCGTCGTTCGTATCATCCTGTTCCGAACCACCGAGCGACTTGTTTCCGAAGCCTCATGGTACGAAGGTGGTTATAGGGCTCAGATAGTCGCTCACACAGTCGGTCGTCTCGCAGTTCTGGCTCACCATCAATCCTCTGGCGGACGGCTCGACTACCAAAAACTCTGGCAAATGCAGGCGGTCGGGGGAATCCTTGAGGGCCAGCTCCTCCTGATCGCGGAGCGAGTGACACAAGTCCTGAGAAATCCGCCGAAAGATGGGCAGAATATCTCTGAGTGGGCTAAGCAACAGGCCTGCGGCAAGGCGACTCTTGAAACCCAGGTCCCGGTGGTCGATGGGCTTGACACTTTCCTGTTGCGCCTCGCCGAAGTAAAGGCAGCCGAGCGAGAGGCCCTGGCACAGGGAAAAATCGACGATGGTTTCAGAGCGGTTAGAGAGGCCATGTCCAGAAGTGCAGAATCATGGCAAGCGATTCGCGACTACGCCAAAGGGATGCGGCTCCTTACACCGGAGGATGCAAGAGCACTGTTTCCAGTTCTGACAACTCCGCCAAAAATCCCCACCGACAAGCAGGCAGAGCGGCTAATGTCGTTGTTAGAGCGGTGCAAGAACACTGGATTTTCATCATGATGAGCCTAGACAGAATCAAAGCACACGGTCTAGCAGATCTATGGGACAAGGCTCTCACTGAACAACGCAATGTACAACAATATGTGTCCCAAATCGGAGGGGACACAACTCATTTGTTATTAGAATTAGTCAGATTTTTGGATACCCGTGTTGTGTCCAGAGAATACTCAAATCGCCCCTATTCTCTACTCGATCACCAAACCGATGAAATATTAAGGCTCGGCCTTAATCCTGCCCTAGCCATCCTCTTGCCGAAAGTCCGAGATACTACAGGGTTTCCACTAGTCTCATCAACGCCTGAGAGAGCCGGGTTCGCAGGAACATTGCTGCATCATCTCGGACGAATAAGGATGTTACAGAGATTAATTGAATTAACAACTTCTGGCCTCCTGGAGCTGAGGCGATGCGAAAGCAAGCTCGAATTCATCAGAGTCAATGATCGCTGCGGCATAGAGGTCTTTGACGCAATGGATGCAGAGTGGGTAAATACTAATTTACATCATGATTACATGACAACACCAAAGGACATCATCGAAGAAATGAGGTCACTCGTTTACAATTGGAGAGGAGACTTCATCGGATATACTACAAGCCACAAAATTGATGTACACTTCATCGAAGTCGCGATGAAAATGTTTGATACAAATCGCAGCATAGGTGGAATCCACCCTGAGTTTAAGTTCCGTGGTATCTCTGGTGCTGACTTAATTTTCGTTTCCGCGCTAATCACAAGCATATACATAAAACATATCATATTCTCATTAATACATACCCAAAAATACCCAGACAGAATGCTTAACAATGTCATTACAATATTCACACAACAAGGGGAGTTCGCTGACAGTCTTTGCGAAGTCGCTAACGAAATTATCAATACCGCTGGCGAAAGCACCACTGGGCGAAGGAAGTTCACAAGAAAAAAAATGTTTACCTGCCTCAGCGCAATGACTCTTAACAAAATGAATCTAAAATCGCATTGCTATAACTATAGAATTCCATTTCCTGCTCTTATTTCTGTCAGGAGAAACTACTTTATACGGCCTGTATCATCAATTTTCGACAACGTTCTTTCTTTTAGCGCCAAAGAGCTAAAGAGAATATACCCCAGGGAATGGGATAAGAGCATCAAAAGGAGAGAAGAATGGTTCCGCATGGACCTCTACAGTTTATTCGGAGGAAACAGATATATAGCTCCAAATGGTTCAATACAACTTTTCGATGACGGAAAAACGCTCACAGACATAGACGCAATCGTCATTGATGTAACAACAGGAGATGTGGCACTTTTCGAATTAAAGTGGCAGGAGCCTGTAGGTCTTGAAGAAATTGAACGAAGAAACAAATGCAAAAACCTCCATTTCGAAATCAGCAAGTGGTCGAACGCCGTCTCTACATTCATTCATGATAAGGGAATCAAGGAGCTAGCCAATCAGCTAGGACTACAATGTGCGGCTCACCGCATAAGAGATGTATACCTTTTCGCACTAGTCCGTCACAATGCACGGTTCAGTGGGAGCAAGATTGCTACTCCAAATGTTGCAGTGGCCAGTTGGGGACAGTTTCAAAGAGCAAGGATGGTCCTTGGTGTGCGAGATGACATATTCAAGGACATCTACAAAAGGCTGAAAGATGAGGAAGAGATCCGGGTTGACGCCGGTGTGGAAACGCTATCTTTTTCAGTTGCAGGCTTGGACATTGAAGCTGAAGCTTGGTTTACGAGTGATCGAGATCCGAAAGAATCACCTAACATGTCGGGGTTTCAATCGCTTCCCGAAGGCGCTTGACGCAACCAGCAAGATTCCCCTTAAGCTGATGCTCCCAGATCCTCACAACCTTCCACCCCATACGTTGCAACGATCTACGATTCCTCCTATCCCTGCGACGATTGGCCTCAATTTTCTCTTCCCATTTTTCAGAAAGTTTATCCCTCCACTCCGGAAACCGCCATCCGTGCCAGAAGTCCCCGTCTACAAAGACCGCGACCTTGATGCTCCTCAAGACGAAATCAGGGCGCCCTGGCAGATCGCGGGCATGCGACTCCCACTCCCACCTATGTTCTGCCATCGCTTGTGCAAGCGCCAATTCAGGGCCAGTGTCTTTACCCCGTATCCTGGACATGACGGCACTTCGCTTTTCCGGTGACATAATGTCACCGCGGTGGCGTCTCTCAGTCAAATACTTTCTCCTTCACGCTTAATGCTGGAGCTTACTCAAGTCCATGATGAGACGAGCGACTACTTCAGCAAGCTGAACCGCCAAGAACGGGGGGACAGCATTTCCCACCTGCTCATACTGCTCCGTCCGATTGCCTTCGAAAAAGTAGTTATCTGGAAACGTCTGAACGCGGGCCGCTTCCCTGACAGTGAGGCTACGGCACTGTCTAGGATCATAATGAATGAAGTAATGTCCATCCTTCCTGATATGACAGGTAATCGTGGCCGCCGGGCGCCCGGCCAACTGGACTCGAAATCGGTCATGGAAGACACGGCGCCCTTCCTCAGTCTTTGCATTCTCGTGCTCGGGCAGGAGGCTCTGGGGAAAGTGGCGCAGCTTTGGCGAATCGGCCATTACCACACCATAGGCTGCTACGAACAAGTACCGAGCGAAGTCGGCATCCATGTGATCACGAGTTTCATGCTGGAGGATACCTCCAAGCTGTCGGTCCCGATACCACTTGGCAAAATCGAGTGTACTGTCTGTCCACGGCTCACACGGGACAAACACTCCCCCTCGTGTCAGGTTTGGGTCCAGATTCCGAAGGGCGTTCTCCATCACTACGTGAATCTCAGGATTCGCTGCCCGGACCTCATCAAGAACCTTTGTGGTCTCGGACTTCACCGCGTCTATCCAAGCAGCGGTCGTATCCACCCTCTCTGACTTTTTGACTTTATGGGTGATGCGGCCGCTTCGGCCACTGCGCAGGGGCGGCAGATCACCGATTACATCGACCAAAGATGTCTCTGCCAACCTCTTCTTCAACTTCGTGGGGACGAGCTCCAGATCTTCCCGGATCCCAAGTAGTATGATGCGTTGACGCTCCTGGGGGACACCAAACTCCTCACATCTAATCAAGTAGTCGGCCTGCTGATATCTTCCCAGCAATCCGTCCGGATGCTGCACAAAAGAGTGAATATTATACCGGTGCATCTGCGCTGGCAAAAAGCCGTCAACATTCTCAGCCATGAGCTCTTCACGTAAGCTTGCAGTCCAGGGCTCACTCAGATCATCAAGAATTTTGTCGAAAATATAGGAACCATCTTCCAGGCGTGATGACAGAATTCCTTTCACATTTTCCATTACAAAAATCGGTGGCTGGTGGATGGCTACGATCTTCAGGTACTCTCGATACAGCGTGTGTTTTTCGTCACTAAAGAACTCTTTTGTCCTCTGAGCCCGTTCAGCTTTCTGCTCTTCATCATCAACAAAACGGCGGGAAACCTCTCCTATGCCCATGCGACGAGAGCGGCCTACGACAGAATAGGCTTGGCATGGTGGCCCCCCCAGAAGGCACCAGAGATCGTGACCCGCGATCGCCTTCTTGATGCGGCTATGCAACTCATCAAATCCAACTTCGCCTAGCGTCGCGTTCCAGACTTCACGTCCCGCCTCCTCCCACTCAGGCTGGCGAGAAATTTCGTCGAACCATTTTGCCTTGTCGGCTGCATTTGTCGCACGAATGTACTGATAATAGCAGTCAGGGATTTGTCGCCCAACGAAGGCTCTCACGACAGCTCTCAGCCTAAGTGTGCGTGCTGCAACCTTGTCTTTCTCAATCGAAAGACATGTTTTGAACGACAGGTTGCTGTCATTAAAATATGTGCTATAGCGCGAAAATCCCTCACCAAGTCCACCAGGACCGGCAAAAAGGTCAATGACTGGAATTACAATTTGATTAGCGGTCATACCCACGACGATGCAGTTGGTTAGTTTTAGTTTGCCTGGGGGGATAATGGCCATGACGCCGCAAGAACCAGCTATCACCTAGCTCGATGGAGCAGAGAGGATAGTCAGCCTTGACACACGGCTCCTAGAATAAGGGTTCCCATGTCTAGCGAGCGTTCTGGGTATACTCAAACAGACATCAAGCCGTCAAAGGCTAAAGGAAATAGCGGACTTTTATGCCGCGCAGAGTATGATCTTGGACGGTCGCAGTGGCAAGCGGGTGTCTTCTGCTTCTACATGCCATTCAACAGGATAAGAACTCATAAACCGGACAACAATCCGGATATGTCACCAAGATTCCAAGTTATTAATTGAATTATTTTAATATATTAATAGACATATTCGACTGACACCCTCGCCATTCAATACTCCAGCCAAGTCCGAGCAAGTCTTAAAAGTCAATAAAGACTCAACAATGACCTGCCCCCACGAGTTGTACCACTCATTGTGTTAGTCTGGCCTGACTCCTTGAGTCTCGTGGTGGTCCCCAAGGGGAGCCCCCTGCGCCGGGGGGCAGGGTGGCGAACGGTGCCGGTGTGCGTTGACCCAGCTGTGCGGCCTGAACGTGTTGTACTCTTGGCGCCACATCCCATGCCCAGGGACTAACAAAATCTCTGGCTCAGGTTTAGCGGGGCAGGTCACTGTCCCGCCCTTTCTTCACAAGCCGTTAGCCAACACATTCGAGAGTGGCCCCGACCTTGGTGCCCCTGGGGACTCCAACGTGGACGCCCGCGCCCCAGAGGATATTGCGGAGCACGTCTGGACTGCTTAGGAGCGTCCGTTCACGGCACTGCCACCGCGCGCCGGGTTGCGGCTGCTGCAGGTCGGTTGCGCATGGGGCCTCCTCCGGCAGGAGAATGCGTGCGACAAACTTTACATTGCACCGAATTCTTAATCGAGTTAATGTATCAACATTGTAGAATCATTTAAGCGCGCCTAGCGCCTGCGGCATTACCGCCAGGCCTTTCGATTGTCGGGCATGCGGACACCGTTCACGCTTTCATCCAGAGACCAGAAGGGATTGGGCGGCGTTGTAGGATTTTTTACGGCTCACAGACCATGGCCCCGGCAAGCATCGCCCGGCTTCTGGACCGCCAGGGAATATTAATTATCCGTGCGCCAGCCTAGTTGCGAACGGGGATCAAGATTGGCATGGTAAATATGCTGAGTGCCGTCACCGATTCCATCAACCGGAACCTGCTGG
>Ga0268360_1001667_pt1 | contig 21277 bp, 21 predicted proteins | sample BioMet11_FD_192465 | JGI IMG/M metagenome (GOLD analysis project Ga0268360, IMG submission 192465) | Sewage microbial communities from Oakland, California, United States - Biofuel 11 (Illumina Assembly) | ecosystem: Engineered > Wastewater > Sewage > Unclassified | place: USA: California... | reverse complement strand
ACAAGCAATTTGTGATGCACATGGTACTGTACTTATTGAAGATGCTGCAGAAAGCTTAGGAGCGACATACAAGGGAAAACAAACGGGAACGTTTGGTAAATGGAATGCTATTAGCTTCCTCGAACATAAGTTTATGACTACCGAACAAGTGGCTTAACCACGCGGTTCTGACATTTTGACTTTTGAGAAAAATGCTAAAAAATGGGTCAAAATTAGGTCATTTTAAGCTGTTATAAACTTATGTGCAAGCGAGTACATACATCGAAAGCGAGCATTTATAATTAAAAATATAAATAATATAATAATGAAAGACCGAATGAAAATGCTTGATAGTGATTAATAAGTCAATTACTGTATTGGCCTTTAGGGTCTTAATTACGCGATAATGAGTCCTTTATGACCTTGGAAGTGGCTTGCCAGCACAGTTTGAGGTTTGAAATGTTGACGATTTAAGTTGTTAGAAACTTGTTTACAAGCGAGTATAGACATTGAAAGAGGGGAAGTAAAATGAAGATATCATTTTCACCGCCGGATATTACCGAAGCAGAAATAAACGAAGTTGCCGAGGCATTGCGTAGTGGCTGGATAACAACCGGACCACGCACTAAGCAATTGGAAAAGCAAATTGCTGAATGGTTTAAGGTTCCTAAGGCGGTATGCCTGAACTCAGCTACGGCGGCTTTAGAACTAACACTGCATGTTTTAGGGATTGGACCTGGGGATGAAGTTATCACATCAGCATATACTTATACGGCAAGCGCTAGTCCGGTAATTCACGTAGGAGCTAAATTAGTGTTGGTTGATACTGCACTTGATAGCTATGAAATGGATTATGACAAACTGGCAGATGCTATTACAGAAAAAACTAAGGCTATTATTCCAGTAGACATTGCTGGTATTCCTTGTGACTATGATAAAATATTTGCAATTGTAAAGGCAAAACAAAAGCTATTTCATGCCGGAAATAACAAAATTCAACAAGCATTAAACAGAATTATTGTTGTTACTGACGGAGCACATGCTTTTGGTGCTAACTGGCATGGAAAAATGGTTGGAGATATTGCAGATTTTACATCATTTAGTTTCCTTGATAATAAATTTATGACTACCCTACAAGTGGCTTAACCACGCTGTTCTGACATTTTGAATTTTGAGAAAAAACTCAAAAATGGGTCAAAATTAGGTCATTTTAAGCTGTTATAAACTTATGTGCAAGCGAGTACATACATCGAAAATTAAGAGAATATAGTAAGTATTTAATTGAATTTGATATATTAAAATTATGTGGGATGAATAAAGAACATGAGCGAAAATACCAATATGCTAGAGCAACAAATAGCAGATAAATCTATTGCGGCTAGCCAGATCGATTTAAAGTTAATTACTGGATATAAAGGAATTTATAATAATAGTGTTAAAAGAATCGTGGATTTTTTTCTGTCAACAGTAATCTTGTTAGCTATTTCTCCAATTATTTTTTTTGTTGCCGTTTCCATATTTTTGGAAGATGGGTTCCCAATATTCTATAGTGCAGAAAGAGGCGGTTTAAAAGGAACCATTTTTAAAATATACAAATTTCGTTCTATGGTAAAAAATGCTGATGCCATAGGCGGCGGTACAACTGCATTGAACGATGCAAGAATTACTAAAGTTGGTGAAATTATTCGTAAACTAAAGATTGATGAGTTTCCGAACTTAATAAATGTTGTAAAAGGAGAAATGTCTTTTATTGGCCCTAGGCCGGAGTTATTGAGATATACAGAGCAATACATAGGAACAGAAAAAACGATATTTGAAGTTAGGCCAGGTATGACAGATTATAGTTCAATAGAGTTTATTAATTTGGATGAAATAGTGGGAAATGTAAATCAAGACGCCGCATATGAAAAATTGGTGTTGCCCACGAAAAATAAACTCAGAGTAAAATATGCGGCTACAGTATCTTTTACAAATGATGTTAAACTTTTTGTTTTAACGATATATAAAGTGTTAAAAAAAGGATGGCATTTTTTCTTTAGAGGATAACAAACAAAACAGTGAGGGAAAAAATGGAATATTTGACTTTAGAAAATTCTGATTTGAAAGTTTCAAGGTTATGTATGGGTGGATGCCCGATGGGTGGTTATGGTTGGGGCGATGTTCAAGAACAAGATTTAATCGAAGCAGTGCATGTTGCCATATATAAGGGTGTAACTTTTTTTGATACGGCTGATACATATGGGTTAGGCCAATCAGAAAAAACTTTAGGAAAGGCATTGGAAAACAACCGCAAAAATGTAGTTATCGCAACTAAATTTGGAGTAAAAGTTGAGAATGGAAATACTACTTATGATAATTCTCCAAGATATATAAAAAAAGCATTAGATAACAGTCTTAAACGTTTAGGAACGGATTATGTTGATTTGTATCAGATTCATTACTTGGATGGAATTACACCAATATCCACTGTTGTTGAGACATTAGATGAATTACAGACAGAGGGGAAAATTAGATATTATGGAATGTCCAACATTCACACGAATGATATTAATTTAATCAAACCATTTGCTGGTAAATTTGTAAGCTTTCAGGATGAGTATAGTTTAGCTTGTAGAAAAAATGAGAGAGATATGATGAATATAAGTAGTGAATTGAAAATGACGCCATTAACGTGGGGAAGTTTAGGTCAAGGTATTTTGACAGGAAAATACGATAAGAATGTGAGCTTTGAATCAAATGATCGACGTAGTAGAGATATCTATGTTAATTTTCACGGAAAAAAACTATTGAAAAACCTTGAAATTGTTGACAAGCTTAGACAAATTTCAAAAGAATGTAATAAACCTTTATCGGCTATTGCTATAAGATATATTTTGGACTTTTTACCTAAATCTGTAATTTTGGCTGGCGCGAAAAGACCTTCTCAAATTTTAGATAATTTAAAGGCAATGGACTGGCATTTAAATCAGAATGAGTTAAGCTTATTAGATAATATTTCAAAAGATTAGGAATAAAATATTTGTTTATGATGTTTTAGATGGAGGTAAATTTTATGGCTAAATTAAATAGCGAACAGTTAGCTTGGATGATCAGAAGACACGGAATTGAGATGACGCATCTTTCTGGTGGAGGACATATAGGTGCAATAATGTCAGTTGCTGATATTATTGCCGTGTTGTATTCTGATGTTTTAAAATACAAAGCACAGGAACCACAATGGGATGGACGTGATCGTTTTATTTTGAGCAAGGGTCACGCAGGAGCCTCTATTTATGCAGCATTAGCGGAAAATGGATTCTTTGACGTAGATGAATTGAAAACCCATTATCAAAACGGCAGTAGATTATCAGGACATGTTTCTCATCATGTTCCGGGTGTTGACTTTTCTACAGGCTCATTAGGCCATGGATTGTCAGCGGGAGTTGGCATGGCATATGCGTTAAAAAAAGACAACAAAAAGAATAGAGTATTTGTAGTTCTTGGTGATGGAGAGTGCAATGAAGGTTCAGTTTGGGAAGCGGCACTGTTTGCAAATCATTTTCGCTTAAACAATTTGGTCGCAGTTGTCGATCATAACCATATGCAAAGTTTAGATTTTAATGAAAACACGTTAGAAATAGAAAACTTTTCTGATAAGTGGAAAGCATTTGGTTGGCATGTCATAGAAATAAATGGCAACGATCATAATGAACTTAAAATGGCATTTAAGAAAACTCTTGAAAATTTTAGCATAGTACCACATAAACCAACTGTGATAATAGCTAATACGATAAAAGGGTTTGGTGTATCGTTCATGCAAAATGATATTTTATGGCATTATCGTTTCCCACATGATGGCTGGGAATATGATTGCGCAGTAAATGAACTCCATAAAAAAAAGCCTGAAGGGGTGAATGATCCTTATACACCTAATGGTATTGTGAACCCAACTCTTCCAACAAAAGAAGACGACATTAATAATAATCATACTTTTTCTTCAACATGGTATCCATCATATCCGGAAAATATGCATAGAGTTACAGCAAAACCTGGTAGTGATGAACAAGTGCATAAAACTCAAGGAGATTTAATGAAATGAGAGATACTTTTGTAAAAACATTAATTAAATTGGCGAAAGAAGATAAAAATATAGAATTAATAACTGGTGATTTGGGATTTGGGGTGTTAAAACCATTTTGGGAACAGCTGCCAAATCAATTTACTAATGCAGGCATAGCTGAACAAAACATGACAACTGTAGCGGCTGGTATGGCTCTAGAAGGGAAAACAGTATTTACTTATTCTATAGGAAATTTTCCGACGTTACGTTGTTTAGAACAAATCCGCAATGATTGTGCTTATCATAATGCGAATGTAAAAATAGTATGTATTGGTGGGGGATTTGTATATGGCTCTCTTGGTATGAGCCATCAAGCTACTGAGGATATTGCTATTATGAGGGCACTACCAAATGTTGTTGTTATGGCGCCGGGTGATTTAGTGGAAGCGGAGGAAGCAACGAAAGCAATTGCTAAGTATAAAGGAACTTGTTATTTGAGATTGGGCCGTGGTGGCGAAAAGAGAATTCATGAAAAAATAAATGATTTCCAAATTGGAAAAGCTATTGAAATTAGGGAATTGTCAAATTATAAGGGAAAGAAAATTGTTGTGCTTTCAACGGGTGCAATTTTAGATGATACATCAGAGGCTTGTGAAGTATTAGAAAAGGAAGGAACTGCAATTGCTCAGTATAGTTTTCCTACAGTTAAGCCGATTGATAAGGAAATTATAAAAATGTGCATAAATAAATTTGATTATATTGTAACAGTTGAAGAACACAATATCTATGGTGGATTTGGAAGTGCAGTAGCTGAAACAATGGCAAGCATGGACGGAATAGCAAGATTAGTTAGTATTGGGTTAAATGATATTTATTGTCAGCAAGTTGGTTCGCAGAAGTTTTTACGGCATCAATTTAAGATGGATACGGAAGGCATTTTGAAAACAATAAGAAGGCTATTATGATATCTATGCAAAGTGATTTGATGAAAAAATATAAAGATAACTTAGTTTCTGTTATCATTCCTGTTTTTAATTCTGAAAAATTTATTGTGGAAGCAATTAAATCTGTTTTAGCACAAACATATCAAAACTTTGAGATTATTCTTGTTGATGATTGTTCTACAGATAATTCGGTTTCACTTATAGAGATATTAAGGAAAAATGAGCCAAGAATCCATTTGTTTAAAAACAAAGTAAACTCAGGAGCGGCTATTTCTAGAAACAGAGCGTTAAATGAAGCCAATGGGCAGTATGTTGCTTTTTTAGATAGTGATGATTCATGGTATCCAAATAAATTAAGCCAACAAATAAATCTTATGATTAATAAGAATGCTTTTTTAATATTTGGTTCTATAGAAATGGTTAATGAATATGGTGAATTAGTGAGCAGAAAGAAATATGTGCCTGATTCAATTAATTATGATGGATTGCTTAAAAACACTATTATTGCGACATCTACGGTTGTGATCGACCGCAATAAGACAGGTTATTTCCGAATGCCTAATATTAGGTCAGGACAAGATTACGCAACATGGTTGCAGCTGCTTCGAGGTAATAAAACAGCATACGCAATTCGAGAACCGGTTACTCGATACAGGAAAATCGAAGGTTCTCTTTCATCAAAGAAAACAAAAAATTGGAAAAAAGTTTTTAACATACAAGTTAATTATGAAGGAATATCTCCAATAAGGGCATATTTTAATTGTTTTTGTTATATTGTAAATGCAATAAAAAAATATTATCTTTAGATTGCAATCATGAGTATGATTATGATTGTTTAGCAAATAGTATATTAACCAAAGGAGTTATAGTGTGAGAATCCTTGTTGAGCAACATCATGGTATAGGTGATGTTGTGCATATGCTTCCAATGTTAGAACAATTGCGCAAGACTTATTACTATGCTACTATTGACTTACTTGTAGGCAGTAGCACAACAGAATATATAGCAGGAATTTCAGGATTAGTCGATAATATTTATCGCTTGCCTAAAGGAAGATTAAAAGAAATTGTGTTGGCTATTCAGTTACGTAAATATAATTATGATATTGGTATATTGTCTGTTATAACTAACGAAAAAATGGGACAGATATTTTTGTGGTTGTCTGGATGTAGAAAGTTGATATTTGAGACTAGTGCGCCACCATTTTTCCCGCAAACAAGCCTAACTGCAACGAGAAATAGCAATATGCATAGAGTAGTACGTAATATTAGATTGGGCGGCTTAGCAGGTGCAGATACTGTTTTTCTACGCCCAGAATTAAAAATGAATTGCAAAAAAACAAAAAAAAATTGCAAGAGAATTGTGGGAATAGTGATTGATGTAAACAAAACTCGGGGAGTATTTGCAAAACTTATACCATTGGATAAACAAAAGGAAATTATCAAATCATTATTAAATGAGAATAAAATTGAGATATGGTTATTCGGTAATCCACATGAGCTTAATTGTGATTTTACCGATGAAATCAAGAAATATCCAGGCAGAATTCATAATTTTATTGGTAAAACGACCATAAAAGAACTTTTGGACTTGCTTCAGCAATGTGATATTGTAGTTGGCGGAGATACTGGACCAATACATGTTGCAGACGCTTTAAATATAGCAACTTTGACAATATTTGGGCCCACATCTCCGAGCCAATTTAGACCTTTAGGAAGTAAAGCAATGATTTATTCGTTGGGAGTATCATGTCAATATTGTTATGGAACTACCAGAATTATTTCTTGTAAATATAGAAAGTGCTTGAGAGATATAGATGTAAAACAAATAGTAGAAAAAATTATAAAAATGTTGTCTAGGAAGTAATTGAGTGAAACAATAGAACTTAGGAAGGGAAATGTATGATGAGGATTATCATACGATAAATATTTTAAGAATGAGCATATTATTTTATTATCCTGGAAGGTTGTACGGAGGACCAGATACTGGTGGGACAAGAAGATATAAAGAACTAATGCTTAGTATTGCAAAAAAGCATCATGTTACATTTTATAGTCATGATTATATAGAAGACGTTCCAAAAGATATAGGAATTTGGAAAAGAATTGAAATTCCACATAGTGGTGTTTTTAAAAAGGTGCCGATGGGAATAAGTGTCTTTTTTGCAAATCTCATATTATTTTGGCACTTAAGTAAGACCCAATGGGATGCAGTAGTGCTTGCGGATGTCCCTTCTGCAACTCCATTTTGTTTGTTAAATACTAAGCATATTAAATTAATTATCTGGCAAGATTTGATAGCGTGTTCTAACCTTAGAATGAGAAAGGAAAAAGGTGCTTTATACAAAAACCTTTATAAATTAATGCTGAATGTAAGCGAGAGAATCTGTTTAGCAAAAGCCGAACAAATAGTTGTGCAATGTAAGTATGACTTAGAACAATTAGTTGCTAGACATACAGGGATGAGAGACAATATTAATAAAAAAAGCAGAATCTTGATTAATAATATAAATTCAACATGGGCAATAACAAATTTAAAGTCGACAAAGGCCAATGATATTTATTCAAAGAAAAGTTATTGTCATATTGGATTTGTAGGAAGGTTTGAAAAATTAAAAGGATATGATATTTTGCTAAAAGTTGTTGCTTCGCTTTTGAATGAGGGAAGGAGTGTTTTCCTAAGTCTAATTGGAGATGGAGAAGATTTAGTTAATGCAAAAGAAACATACAAAAAATATGAAAACATAAAATTTTACGGGAGAATGAATAATCCATATGAAGTAATAACAAACTGTGATTTGATAGTGGTACCGTCACGAATGGATTCATGCCCTAATGTAATATCAGAAGCCCTTTTAGCAGAAATACCGGTTATCGCTTCTAATGTTGGTGGAATACCGGAATTATTACCAATCAAAGATGCGTTGTTTGAACCAGTTGAAGTAGATTTATATAATAAAGTAAAAAAATTGTTAGACATTGCTGAGCTTGATAAATTACGTAATGCAGAAAATCAGTATAGCCAGAGCTTAAGATTTGATTGGGATGCACAAATGGAAAGAATTTTTAATATAAAGTAGCATGCTGACAAGAGGTTTATATGGGAAAAAACTATTTAACAAAACATGATTGGATATTAGGTAGGGCTTTTTTTATCTATTTTCTATTATTGCCATTGGGGACAGTTAATATAGGGGAATTAGGGTCTATGCTTAAACTATTTGCGATAGCATTGGTTGCAATTTGGTTATTAACTAATAGAAAAATAGATATAAGCAGAATTGTTGTATTACAATTTTTGATAGCACTGTTTATGTCACTCTCTTTATTATGGACAATCAATGTAGAAGGGACGCTAACTAGAACAATATCGAATATTTCTTTTGCAGCATTACTGCTAGTTGCCTCGGGAACACATTTGAATAAAAACATGATGCTTTTCCTCAAAAAAGGTTTATTTTTATCTTCTATTGTGACAGCATTATTAATGATTTTTTGGGGTACTGTTGTAGACAATAGACTTTTTTTAGACTCCGTTGTCATAGAAGATCCCAATTATTTGTGTGGGTATTTACTCTTTGGGATAGTGTCATCGTTAGAAAACAGCATAGACAAAAACATGAGGCGATCAAAGCGAGTATTTCACTTGTGCTTACTTGTGTTTTTTATTTTGACCGCTTTTTTAACGGGTTCAAGGGGAGGTATGATTGCAGTTATTGCAACAATTATTTGCGCATATTTTTTTAGCAACCATACCGTAACAGATGTTCCTAAATTGATAGTGACTATTGGTGTTTTTGGAGCAGTTGTATATTGTTTTCAGGATTTCTTAGGAGCTTCCTTATTAAACCGTTTTAGCGCTGATACTTTAATAAATACAACAGGATCAGGCAGGTTTGTTCTTTGGAGTAATGCTATACTTATTTTAAAAGAAAATGATATTGTTCATACTCTTTTTGGCTATGGAGCTGGGTCAATAAGGGAAATATATAATGGTAATTTTTACACGACATTTGTTATGCATAATATTTATATAGAAGTCTTATTAGAAAATGGAATTATATTTTTTATTATATATTTATATCAAATACTATACAATATACATATAAGTTATAAATTAAAGGACAATTTTACATTTAGTTTGTTGATTGGGGTTTTTGTGCTTGGATTATCTCTATCTTTATATGCATTTAAAGTATATTGGAATATAGTATTATATCTTGTTATGCTTTTGAATTGCGAAAGGGATACAAATATAAAGCACATCAATTAATTGCGTTTCTCCCGCATTAAAAGGGGAGGGATAAAGATAAGTGTGGTAGTGAGCCAGATAGGTGGTGTTTGATTGAAAGTTTTATATGTATCTTGCAATAATATCGGAGCTGGTGGAGTGCAAAGCATAATGATGGGCATCGTAAGTGCTCTTCATAAAGAAATAACTTTTGACATGGTTGTGACAGATGATTCTTCATGTGATTATTTGCATGCTTTTATTTCGTATGGGGGAAAAATAATAAAAGTGTTAAAACCCAAAAACAAAAAAACTTATATTCGTAGAGTTCTTTTGATTAAATGGCTAGTAATGTTGCCGGTTAGAATATATCGTATAATAAAGGAAAATGGGCCGTACGAAGCTATTCATTGTCACAACTTATTTGAAGCTGGTTTATGTAATATGGGTGCTTTTTTTGCAGATGTACCTATTAGAATTGCACATTCACACGGTAGCGGGTTTCCTCAAAAAAATATTAAATCATATGTTTATTCAAAAGTTTTGAGATTATTTGTTAATGCTTTTAGTACTTGCAATATAGGATGTTCGAAAGAAGCTTGTGAATATCTATATGGAAGAAATAAAACATATGTTGTTATTAATAATGGTATAGATACTGAACAAAAATTCAACTTAAATAGCTATTTAAACGTACATAAAAGAGCATATGCTTTTGTGCACATAGGACGTTTCGATGATAATAAAAATCAGCAGTTTGTTTTAAAAGTGTTTGCTAAAATAAGTGAAATGTTACCAGAGGCAACATTGGAAATGGTTGGTAGTGGACCACGAAAAAAAGCATTGACGCAATTGATTAAAGATTTAAATTTACAAGAAAAAGTTCTAATTCATCCTCATGATTACGATATACCGAAATTGTTGGCTGAATCTTCATATATGATATTTCCATCTTTTTTAGAGGGGTTTGGCTTAGCGCTAATTGAGGCACAGATGATGGGAGTTTATTGTTTTGCTTCAAGTACTGTACCACACAATACTGATGCAGGATTGATTGAATATTTAGATTTAAAATTAGGTGCTCAATATTGGGCGGATAGTATACAAAAGTTTATAAACAATAATAGAAATAAACAAATTTATAAAGGTGCAGCGGAGAAATATGATATTAGAAGAATTGCTATGAAATATAAGGAGATATATAGTCATAATATGTCATCTTTATAAAATCATGGATTATTACAATGTTTATGACAATGGAAAAAGTGTAGCGGAGGCCAGGATAATATAGTATGAATTTTAAAAAATATATCAATGCCTATAAAGATGAATTTGAGAAAGAACTTGTATGGAATGTTGCGATAAGAAAACGAGGTAGCCATGAGAAATTTCATGTGATTGAACTACCATCAAAGGCTTATTGGATGGCAGATCCATTTTTGTTTGAATATGAGGGGGAAAACTATCTTTTTTTTGAACGATTTGATAGGAAAAGGAAAAAAGGTGAATTAGCATATTCGCCTATATATGATGACTTGCACATTGGACCGGAGAAGGTGATTATTAGCCGTCCCTACCATTTGTCGTTTCCTAATATTTTTTCTTATAATGGTGAAATATACATAATTCCTGAATCATCAGAAAATAAAACTCTGGAAATATATAAGGCAATAGAGTTCCCGAATAAATGGGAGCTTTACAGAGTTATAATGGCTGATATAGCAGCTGTAGATACTATTATTTATGATAAACAAATAGATAGAATTGTTCTGTTAACTTCAATTGGCACAAATTGTTGTATTGTGGAAAATAGACTTATTAAGCTTGATTGTGAATTCTTGGTTGTGGATTCACAACTTAATAAGGCGGAATCTGACTTTGGAAATAGAAATGGAGGAGCTCTATTCTTCCGTAATGATACAACTTATCGAGTAGGTCAAGATTGTAAAAACGGACAATATGGAACTGGATTGGTTTTATATAAATTATGTGGATGTAGAAATGAGGCACAGGTTGCTTACTACGGAGCGCATGATTTTCAGATAGATAAGTTATTACCGTATTGTAAAGTTCATACTTATAATCGTAATTTTGAATACGAAACAATAGATTTAGGTTATTATGTTGAAAACGGTATCTGGGAGAAATGGAATGTACTCAGGAGGTTAGCAACTAGATATGTCAAAAGAAGGCTACACAATTAAGTTATATTCTAGAATAACAGACTTTTATGCTTCGATAAAAAATACTGATTATATTCGCTATTTATATTCACCCTTTCAGTATAAAAACTGGCAAGTGCTTTTATATAATGAGTTTATTGCGCAGAAAAAGTTGGGTAAATATGTAGGGATAGTTTTATATAAAGAGCAAACTCCTGTGGTTGGAGGACACTTTTTTTCTAAAAGATACGGTAAACAACAAGGTATTTTCTTCCTTGGCGCTGGAGGAGAAACAGATTATAATGATTTATGTTATTTTCAGAAAACCGTTTCAGATGACGAAATAGACCTGCTTATAGAAGGTTTGATGGAGTATTCTAAGCAAGATGTATTTCATATTTCTCAAGTAATTAAAGATTCACCTCTTGCTAAATGGTCAGAAAAACGAGCTATTCTTATAAAAAGTAATACTTGTGCTAAGATAATAATACCTAGTTCATTTGATGAGTATATTAAATCATTAAGTAAAAGTACTCGTCAAAATATAAGGACAGCACATAATCGTTTAAGTACTGATAATAAAAAATGTGAAATTAAGATATATGGTAAGGAAACTATTTCTCCTGAATTGGTAGATGGTTTGCTGAATGTTTATGAACAGCGAAGGATTATTAAGAATAAAAGACTAACATTAATACAAATGGTTTTAGAGATATATAGAAAGTGTTCTAAAAAAAGGTACAATATAATAAAAAAAGCAATGTTACAATTGGATAATAATTATTTAGCTGTAGTATATATTGAAAGTAAAATAGCCGCATATTTGTTTGGACTAAGAGATTATGATAGACAAATCTGTATAATGCAAGTGGCAATTAATGATGAATACAAAAGATATTCACCTGGAGTGCTTCTAATTGTCAAAGTTGTTGAAACACTTATTGCAAAAGGGAATGTACGTTGTTTAGATTTAACCAATGGTGATGAAAAATACAAATTTGATTTAGGGGCCGAAGCACATTTAACTGAATACTTCACATATACTCGGAGTGGAAAAAATGAAGAGTCATAGTATAAAAAATATTAGCATGATAGCTATTATTACTGTCTTAGCAAAATGTTTTGCTTTAGTACGTCAAATCGTATTAACAACTTTTTTTGGAGCAACGAATATTAGTGATGCATATATATTGGCGCAGTCAATTCCTAATACAATGTTTTTATTGGTAACCTCTGCTATAGGTGTGAGTTTTATACCGATATACAATGAAGCTCAAAAAGAAAGAGGAAATGACGGCGCTGAAGTATATACTTCAGAAATGCTAAATGCTATTTTCTTGGTTGCTACAATAATAGTTATTATAACTGAATTGTTCGCAGAAAAAATAATTTATGTATTTGCTAGTGGTTTTGATGTCCATACAATAAATGTTGCTAGTTCATTTTTACGAATTACAATTTTAGGTATTTATTTTTTGGGATTTTGTGGAGTATTTAGTTCATATTTAAAAATTAAAGAGAAATATTTTGCTCCATCTGTAATTGGTATAGCTTTAAGTTTGGTCGAAATAGTAGCCTGTATCATAGCATATTATTCAACCAATGTAATCCTTGCTATTGGAGTGCTTTTAGCTTCTATTGTTCAATGCTTGATAGTTTTTCTTGCTGCCAATCATGTGGGTTTTAGATATCGGCATGATTTCATGATAAAAGATGAATATGTAAAACGTTCATTACTTATGGCTTTGCCTGTGTTGATTTCATTAGGAGTAGATGAGATAAATGTAATAATTGACCGAACAATTGCTTCAACATTTTCACAGGGTAGTATTTCATCATTAACTTATGCCAATACACTTGTAACAATGATATATTATGTAATACCGGTTTCCATTAATACTATTTTATTTACGGACGTTGCCAAATTGGCTATTAATAACGAAAGAAAACTTTTGGCAAAAAAAATACAAACAGCACTAGAATCTGCTTTGTTCTTCCTTATTCCAGCTACTACAAGCATTATTGCTTTTTCCAAACCAATTATAAAGCTATTATTTGAAAGAGGAAATTTTACTTCTCATGCTACTCAAATAACAGCCGGGGCAATGGCATTTTATGCATTATCAATCATTCCCAATGGTGTGAGATTATTGACTCAGACATATTTTTATTCATATAAGAGAACCAGATTATGTATGATTGTTGGTTTTATAGCAGTACTAATAAATATAATATTAAACGTATCTCTATCAAAAATCATAGGAATTAATGGATTAGCATTTGCAACGAGCATTGCAATATTGGTTGCTGCGGTTTTGTTATTTGTAGTATTTTTAAAAGAGAATCCTACTTTTGATTTTATTTCATTTGCAAAAAAAAGCGGAGTCATGCTTATAAACGCAATAAGCACAAGTGTATTCTCTTACAAGTTATATGAATTTCTTATGTGCTTTATTAATAGTACAGTAGCATTGATTATTGCGATTTGCTTTGTTGGTTTGTTTTATTTTTTACTATGTTTTTTCACTAAAATTATTGATTTCCAAAAAATAAAAAAGATATTTTCAAGAAGGAAGTCATTCTAAAATGATTAATAGAGTAGAACGTTGTTTGCATAGAATAAAATTGTTTTTTCTCTCAAAAACCAATAGACTAGTATTTTTTTCTACTTCTATCTCAAATATTAACAAGATTTATGATGGCGTTTCATTTGTTAAAATTTCTAATGAGGAAGAATTCAAAATATTTAAGAAAAAAAATCAATTGTCATTTGAAATAAACAATGAAAATATTAATAGGTTTCATCGTGGATCAAAATTATATTTGTTAATGAAAAATAGTGATTTATTATCGTCCGGCTGGCTTGCCTATAAAGAAAAATTTTGGTTTGGTGAAATAGACAGCTTAATTGATATGAAACATTCGAATGCAGCGGTATTATACGACTTTAAAACCACACCACAGCACAGGGGAAAGGGATATTATGCTGTCTTGTTGAATGAGATTGTTTTAGATTTTGGAGAAGCTGATGAGTATTATGGATATGCATTAGAATCGAATACAGCTAGCATAAAAGGAATGGAAAAAGCTAATTTTAGATTTGAGGGAAGATATCAAAAAAAGGATTTTTTTAATTTCTCTAAACGAAACAAATGGATACTTTTAGGTAATAGATATCGTTTCTTAGGTTTAAAATATAGAAAATATTAAAACTACTATGTGTTTGTCAAAATATTATTTGGATGGGAAGAAATTCATGAAAATCACAATAGCAGGAACTGGATATGTAGGACTATCGCTGTCTGTGCTTTTGTCTCAGCACAATGAAGTTACAGCAGTAGATATTATCCCAGAGAAAGTTGAAAAATTAAATAAACGTATTTCTCCTATTCAAGATGCAGAAATAGAGGAATATATGCAGACGAAGAAGCTTAATTTAAAAGCTACCTTAGATGGTGCGACTGCTTATGCTAATGCAGATTATGTGATTATAGCTACACCTACTAATTACGATAGCAAGCGGGATTTTTTCGATACTACTTCTGTGGAAGCAGTTATTGAATTGGTTTTAAGTGTGAATAAGAATGCGATTATGGTTATTAAATCTACTGTTCCCGTAGGCTACACAAAACATATTAGGGGAAAATATCATTGTGACAATATTCTCTTTAGCCCGGAATTTTTGCGGGAGTCAAAAGCTCTCTATGACAACCTTTATCCTTCACGTATTATTGTAGGTTGTCCCGTGGAAGATAATCGTCTGCATAAGGCCGCAGAATGCTTTGCAGAGTTATTGCAGGAAGGTGCTATAAAAGAAAATATTCCGGTGCTGATTATGGGATTGACAGAAGCGGAAGCAGTAAAGCTCTTTGCTAACACATATTTAGCTCTGAGAGTGAGCTACTTTAATGAGCTGGATACATATGCAGAAATGAAAAATCTAAGCACTCAAGCGATAATTGACGGTATTGGACTAGATCCACGTATTGGTTCATATTATAATAATCCATCTTTTGGTTATGGTGGTTATTGTTTGCCCAAGGATACTAAACAATTGCTGGCTAATTATCAGGATGTGCCGGAAAATTTGATCGAAGCTATTGTGGCTAGCAATAAAACACGCAAGGATTATATTGCTGAGCGAGTTTTGGAAATCGCCGGATACTATACTCCATCCAGTAACTATGATGCCAATATGGAACATCCGGTGACCATAGGTGTATACCGGTTAACCATGAAGACTAATAGCGATAATTTCCGGCAAAGCAGCATTCAGGGCATAATGAAGCGTGTAAAGGCCAAAGGTGCCACGGTAATCGTCTATGAACCTACGCTGCCGGATGGTAGCACTTTCTTTGGCAGTAAGGTAGTTAATGATTTGTTACGTTTTAAACAACAATCCAATTGTATCGTGGCCAATCGTTACGATAAGTGTCTAGATGATGTACAAAACAAGGTTTATACAAGAGATTTGTTTAGAAGGGATTAGTGTGATAAAAGAGTTACTGAGTAATGGAGGCATATTAGATGTTAGATAAGAATATTCAGCTTGCAGGAAAAACAATACTCGTTACGGAAGCAGCGGGGTTCATAGGTGCTAATTTAGTTTTGGCATTATTACATCGGATACCAAATGTGCAAATAATCGGCATAGATAATATGAATTCTTATTATGACGTTTCTCTGAAAAAATGGCGACTGAAATTATTAGAACAAGCAACTAAAAATATGACTGACAGCAGTTTTGAATTCGTGGAAGGTAATATTGCAGATAAGGCTTTGATTAATAAGCTGTTCTCAGATTATGAACCGTCCGTTGTGGTGAATCTGGCGGCTCAGGCGGGAGTGAGATATTCTATTACCAATCCTGATGCCTATATCGAGGCCAATGTGCTAGGATTTTATAATATACTGGAGGCATGTCGCCATTCCTATGACGATGGAGCTGAAGGCGTTAAACATCTAGTATATGCTTCCAGTAGCAGTATGTATGGTAGCAACAAGAAGGTGCCATATAGCACGGATGATAAAGTAGATAATCCTGTTTCACTGTATGCGGCAACAAAAAAAGCGATGAGCTTTTGGCTCACGCTTATGCTAAATTATATAATATACCTTGTACCGGGTTGCGTTTCTTTACGGTTTATGGACCGGCGGGAAGACCTGATATGGCTTACTTTAAATTTACGGATAAGCTAAGGGCAGGAAAGATTATAGAGATTTTTAACTATGGCAATTGTAAGAGAGATTTTACTTATATAGATGATATTGTAGAAGGCATTACTAGAGTAATGACGGTAGCACCGGAACGGAAAAATGGTGAAGATGGTTTGCCTTTACCACCATACCGTCTTTATAACATCGGGAACAATCATCCGGAAAATCTTCTGGAATTTGTAGATATATTGCAGCAGGAATTGATACGGGCTGGTATTCTCCCGGCAGATTACGATGTGAATGTCAATGAAAAAGTTTACCATCAGTGCTAGTGAAAAAGTTTACCAATTGCTACTGAATTTGTTTACCACTTTGTTCCTTAATATAGGGAAGCACCAAAGTACTTCCCTGAATATTGTTACTTCCAGCAGAACTCTGTAAAGTTAATTTTAAGAACGATCATTGGATTCATTCTTTTTTTCTTCCCCAGGAACTACGGCTGCATGTTCAGCACGATAGGGATTACTTGAATTCATATTTAACACATGTGACCGGAATGTAAGCCTGTCAATAAGTGCAGTTACCATGGTATGATTTTCAAACATGGTTGTCCATTCTGATGGAAAGCCAGCACTTTTTATTTTTCTCCTGCGGGTGCTTTCCTGCCTAGAGTCCAGTTCCAGCTTCATAAGTGCAATAAGAAAGTCATCAAAACCTTGGTTCTTATCCAGTTGCCTAACAATATCCTGATATTGGTTAAACATAGGCGTACGCAACTGCTTTGAATATAGCTCAATTGTTTGTGGTTGTAAATCTTTCATCGTACAGCCACCCCGCATTTCTCGTCATACTTTGCAAGATCTGTGGATGTTACCGGTATTTCGTTTTTAAAATACAACACATTTGATTCAGGTTCCTCATGTAATTGGCTTCGAATCATATCAACAGTTGGTATCAGATTAGCAGGAAGTTGCTGTCTTATGGAAAGTATTCTTTCCTCTCCATAGTCAACACACAAACGTAGCAACTTTATCATTTCAGCATTACCGCCAGGAAGCATGCGTCCCCAGTCAAGCAGTTTTTTTGTGACATTTGTTTTTACAGGTTTAGCCTGGAATACACTTCTAGGTTTTCGTTCTAGCAGGTCGATATAATGCTCCAGACGGTAAACAGTCTTTCCTGAGCCGTATATACGGTCATAGGTTGCAATAATCATATTGTCGTAAAAGAAGCATAATTTGTTTGCATATCCTTTGGCAACAATTGTCTTACGCAAATACCTGATGGGAACAGAATAGTTGTTTTTGTCGAAACGTACAGTAGAGTAATCACCAACGATAGGCATAGCTGTACGACTTGTATCAAAACGATAGGCGGGAACTGCACTGAGAGAATGCCATTCTTCAGTGTAAGCTTCCATAACCGTAAGCGAATGAGATTCAACTTTGTGGTTTTTTCTGTAAGTTAGGCAATCGTCCAGTAGCTTTTTATTCAGTTCCTCAAGGCTAGCTACTTTTGGAACGGGAACCATAAAATTTCTTCTTGCATAGCCAACAAGGTTTTCAACAAGTCCTTTTTCATTTCCGCTTGCGATGTTGCAGAAATCAGTTTTAAAAGCATAGTGTGCTGCAAATGACCTGTATCCATCTGTTACCTTGGCATGCAGCCCAAAACCTTCTTTTACTGCTACTTTGGCATTGTCAAAAATCAAGCGTTTAGGTATGCCGTTGAAGTAATCGAACATTAGCTGCTGTGCTTCTAAAAAAGATTCCAAGTTCTGCGAATGAAAGGCCTGTACAAAAATATCGCAACTGTAACAGAGTCGACCGCAGAAAAACTGAACTTTGCATTTTTCCCCATCAATATAAACAGTTGCTTCACCCCAATCAATCTGGGCTGCATCGCCAGGTTCATACTCAAGGGGCATATCTGCTTGTGCTGGTACTGCTACTTCTATACGCAATTTCTTTACAGCATTACGTATGGTTGACTCTCCGCCAGTAAAATCTTTTTCAGCTACCAGACGGTCATAAATACGTTTTGCAGTATGTTTTTGCTTTGGTAGTTGCAGGGCTCTGTCCTCTTCGAAACATGCCATTATAAAGCTTCTGACATCATCTGTGATAATATCAGCCTCCCTTGTGTAAGACTTACGAACATCAGGATGAGTATTTCCTTCGCAGTACTTCTTTACGGTCTGCCGCGAGATACCCAGTCTGCGAGAAATAGACCGGATAGATTCCCCCTCATTGTAGAGGGTACGAATTTTGTAGTATAAATCCACTTCAACAATCACACCTTTCATCTCCTTGTAAGATTTTTTCTACTAGTTAATCTTACAGGATTTTATTTCAAGGTGGCAAACTAATTCACTAGCGAATTTATTAAAAGTGGTCAACTATTATGTTAGCATTTACAGAGAGGATTGGTGAAGAAATTCATGCTACGGAACGGTCTGTACGCAGATGGCATAAAAATGCTTTGCGGCATATCACAATTTCTCAAAAAAATTAAAAGTTGCCGAAAATGTCCGCATTTGTCCGGGTGTGCCGAATGTTATTCTGTGCTATGATATACTTGCGAACAAAGAAAAATTAAATACTAACCTTCAAGGTCAAAAGCCTTGGAGGTTTTTTTATATCAAAAATTAGGAGGAAGATCAATGCCAAGAAGGCCTAAGACACCGTGCCGGTATCCTGACTGTCCAGAACTTGTGGATGGAAGGTACTGTGAGAAGCACCAAAAGATTATGGATGCCCGGTACGAGAAACATGACAGAAGCCCTGCCACTAAGAAACGTTATGGCAGAGGCTGGAAAAGAATAAGGGACAGATACATTGCAGCGCATCCCTTGTGTGAGCAATGCATTAAAGAAGGACGCATTACTGTAGCTACTGAGGTTCATCACAAGTTACCGCTATCAAGAGGCGGAACGCATGATATTAAAAACCTCATGGCTTTGTGCACTCCGTGCCACTCCAGAATCACTGCTGAGTCAGGAGACAGATGGCACAATAGGAAAAAGAAAAGCCGCTCTAGAGAGTGACCTTGTAAAACAGTTATTCAATATATGGAATCTTAAAATAGTCTAAATCTTTTTTAAAATGGTCTTGCGCAGATAAGCAGGTGTCAACTAGGAAACCTGGCTCGCTTTTCCATTCATGCAAGCCACGATAGTAGAACATTTTCATCTCATCGGTGATTATGAACGGAACGATATTGTTGCGTAGACATTCTTTAAACAGGAGTAGTCTGCCGACACGGCCATTACCGTCTTGAAAAGGATGAATGGTTTCAAAACGAACATGAAAGTCTATGATTTGTTTCAGACTTTTTGTTTTCGTTTTGTTATAGCTGGAAAGAAGTTTTTTTACAGCAGCGTGGACATCTTCAGGTGCGGTAGTCTTGTTGCCACCGACCTCATTAGGAAGTCTTTTGTAATCACCTACAGCAAACCAATCTTTGCGGCTGTCGCTAGTCCCGCTTTTTAAAGTAAGGTGAAGAAGCCTAATAAATTTTTCGGTCAAAAGGTAATCGGCTTGAATGATAATCATATCAATGCATTTAAAGTGATTGGCCGTTTCTATAATATCATCAACATTCACGGCATTATCGGTAACGCCTAGCGTATTGGTTTCAAAGATAAATCTAGTCTGATCGTGAGTAAGCTTGCTGCCTTCGAGATGGTTGGAGTTATATGTTAAATCAACTTGTATTTTGTGATAGATTCCACCGGGAGTTTTGTCTTTTTGTTCTGCCTTGAGGACAGACAATAAAGTCTTAGGTGCAGTAGTAGCTGTGAGCTTTCTTGCCGGCTTTCGAGCATCAGCAGGAATATTCCATGTTTTACCGGTAATGAAGGCCCTGGGGATTTTGTTGTTAGCACAGTAGTTGCGAACGGTACGTTCAGAGAGCTTCCAGATACTTGCTATTTCAGATACAGATAAGTAGTTCATAATGTTCTCCTTTCTCGTAATAAGATTATAGCATACTATCGGCAAGAAAATGAAACGAATTAACTAAAAAAGAGTAAAAACTTGCCGATAACGGCAAAAACAATAAAGTTAAAGCAAACAACAAAGAAAAAATTAAACAATAAACGCTGAAAGCTAGTCTGCAAGCGACGTAGGGGCGGTCTAAATCTCTAAACCTAGTCTGCAAGCCAACGGGCGTAGACTATCACGCAAAATAAAAGCGTATTCAAGAGGGTTATTAAAGGAAGGTGTAAAAGAGTGGCCACAAAGTCAAACAATATAGGCGGGCACGGCGGTAAAAGACCTGGCGCCGGGCGCAAGAAATCATCTGTCTTAGAAAAAGCGCAGGCAGGAAATCCCGGAGGCAGGAAGCTGGAAGTGCTAGATATACCAGAACTTGAGGGCGTTGAAATGCCTAAGCCTCACGATTTCCTATCTGCTGAACAAAGAGACGGGAGCGAACTGCAGGCCACTGAAATATATAAAGAAACATGGGAGTGGCTCAAGAAAATAGGCTGCAGCGGCAAAGTATCACCGCAGCTCTTAGAGCGTTATGCCATGTGCAGCGCACGTTGGATTCAGACGGAAGAGATGACTAGTAAACTGGGGTTCCTTTCCAAGCATCCGACTACGGGCAAGCCAATACCTTCGCCCTTTATAAATATTGGGATTAACTACATGAACCAGGCCGTGAGGCTGTGGAACGAGATATTTCAGATTGTCAAAGAGAACTGCAGCACGGATTACAGTGATGCCGCGCCTCAGGACGATTTGATGGAACGGCTCTTAAGG
>Ga0268360_1001666_pt1 | contig 21283 bp, 15 predicted proteins | sample BioMet11_FD_192465 | JGI IMG/M metagenome (GOLD analysis project Ga0268360, IMG submission 192465) | Sewage microbial communities from Oakland, California, United States - Biofuel 11 (Illumina Assembly) | ecosystem: Engineered > Wastewater > Sewage > Unclassified | place: USA: California... | reverse complement strand
GGGAGCTTACATACCCGTTCTCGACGCGGTGAGCAGCCGGTCGAAGTGTCGCGGGGTGGAGCAGTACGGTAGCTCGTCGGGCTCATAACCCGAAGGTCGTAGGTTCAAATCCTGCCCCCGCTACCAAGAGAAAATAGGCGGTTACGGAGATATTGTCCGTAGCTGCCTTTTCTTTTTCTACCTTATTTCTACCTAAGTTTCCGGTGGCGGTTCTAAACTAGAGACTAAAAATCCCCGTGTGGGGAGTTCAATTCTCTCCCTCGGCACCAGAAGAATCAAGGCCTCACGAGGAAACTCGTGCGGCCTTTTTCGTTGTCATGTCGATTCTGTCCCCTGTGCAACTACCTGCGGCGTCCTTTTCAAATAAATACCCTGGTGGGCATCGAGCTGCCACTCCCGCTGTTCTAGAACAAGCGCCTTCACGCTTGGGCGGCTGTGGTTCATGGTTCTTACCTCCGACGCTTAAATCGCTGAGGCACAGTCGGCAAGACCATTGGCACGAAGCCATCACCACTGTGATTTCGCCGAAGCTCCTCGGTGTGCATTGCAAGCACTAGATGAATCAAGGCTGCGCGCGCAAGTTTGAGAATTTTAAACGTTTTCTCTTCTAGGTCGTTGCGGCTAATGACATGGGCCAAGGTGTCCTTCCCGAATGGACCCACGCTACAGCCGAATTCATATGGAGCATCAGTGACTTTGAGGTACTTGTGTTCGAGGTGATTTCTGATGGCTGCGAGGTCCCGAGCCGCTGGCTCAGTGGTGTCGCGCATGCTGGGAACGAACAGGTCCTTGGCAATCCAGTATAAGCCGCGCAAAAGCAAGTTCTGGGCATCTACGAAGGTTTGGTGGAGCCCCATATCCGGCTGCTGATGGTGGAACCAAATGGCTCGGAAGCTAATTTTCCGTTCAGGGCATCCAAGTTGCCAATAGCGGTTGATAAAAAATGCCACCTTGTCGAACAGTGAGTAGGCAAGCCTGTAACCAGCCTTAATCTGCTCCACTCCCAAGCAATACGCCGGATAATCGAGAGTGTCTTGAAGGAGGACATCCCGGTCGGAAAAATGTGGGTGTTCAGCCGATATCCCGGAGTAGACAAGCCATCGAGCCGAAACGTATTCTTGCTTCAGTTGATTAAAGAAACCAACCAGCATTGGGGGCTCGTTAACTGGCGCGACAAACGACGGTTGGCTTAAGACGTCACGGGCTGCCAAAGAAATCGGTCCCAACTCATTTAATGGATGAAGGAATAAGCGGTGTTGAAGTGCCCAGGCACGATAGGCTCGCTCGACCTGCGACCGTCCTAGGCTATGACCATCGGGAGCATAGCTCTGACGGACAGCGTCCGTAGGGGCTATTGCTGCCGCACGCGCCCTGCACTGGGCAATCTGGTCTTTGCCGGGACTGTCAAAGTACACATCGGAGGCCAGCGCGGCCTCATAAGCGTCAACGGCGTTCAGCCATAGAATCCAAGCATGTCCTGGGTCGTATTGCCCTCGAGCGTAGGTCTCCAACCCGAGCGCCCTGTTGCCAAGTGCCATGCCAAACTTCGGAATGAGCATTATCGCGCGGTCCCAATGCTCGAGAGCCTCACCAACACGGCCGACTGTATTTAAAGCGTTGCCCAGATTGGTGTAGATTTGGCAGCGAGGTATCCGGTCGAGGTCATTAAAACCGGAAGAGATGAGTGCCGTACGGAGTAAGCAGATTTGCTGTTGAAGCTCAGGCTGTTCCCAGGCCCATGCCTTGCCCGTGTTGACAACTCGAAGGTTGTATAGGTTTGCCCAGGCGTTTGACATGAAGTAGGCAAACAGAGTTTTATCCCTTGCCTCCGTGAGTGCTGAGGCCATCTTTTCGGCACCCTGGATGAGCGCCCGGGTCTCCGCTTCAGAATCGCAAAAGCGGTCTATAGATATTCCAATTTCACGAATTGTCTGGCTTTCTCTCATAAGATGCTTTCAACGCCGTTAGTAGAGCGCCGATTCAAATTACGCCAAAGTGACACCGTTTATCATGCCATTTCTCCGCTGAATACGGGGTGCCATTGCCCCTACCCCGCCGAGTATACCACCCGTAAGTTGGTGCTCTGGCCGGTCTGGTTTTCCTCATTCATGGCTCTTTCGTATTCCTCTGGGGCCAACCCGCCAAGTGAGCTGTGGGGCCGGGCAGTGTTGTAGTCCTGCCGTCATGCTTCAATGCTGTCTCTGGCCTCGGCCAGGGACCGGAACGCGTGAGCGTTCAGGCACTCCTCGCGGAACTTGCCATTGAAGCACTCCACGTGCCCGTTCTCCATCGGTCTGCCGGGCCGGATGAATTCCAGCCGCACCCCGGCCATGGTCGCCCACTGATCCAGGGCCTTGCCCGTGAACTCCGGACCGTTGTCGCTGCGCAGGTGCTTCGGGCATTCGCCGCGCTGACGAAGCTGCTCCAGCACCCGCACCACGCCGTCGCCGGGAATCGACGAGTCCGCTTCGAGCCTAGGGCAGCGGCGGTCCCACAAATCAACGATCGTCAGCACTTTCATCCTGCGGCCATTGTCCAGGCTGTCGCTCACGAAGTCCATGGCCCACTGCTCGTTCGGGCCTGTGGGCGCGGGCTGGACCACCCGCAGATGGCTCTGGCGCTTGCGTTTTGGCCGCAGGCGCAACGATAGCGCCTCTTCCCGGTACAAGCGCTCAACGCGCTTGTGGTTCACCACCAAGCCCTCGCGGCGCCGCAGCAGATAGAGCCGTGGACAGCCGAACCGCCTGCGTTCCTCAGCCAGCTCCCGTAGACGCCTACGCAGAGGCTCATCACGATCCGGCAACGGAATACGCCGCAGCGTCCTGCGGTTGAGCTCGATCAACTGGCAAGCCCGCCGCTCGGAGTAGCCGTGTGCCTTGATGATCTGGCGTGCAGCTTGGCGGCGAAGGGCGGGCTCAGTCATTTTTGGCCCAGCACCTCTTTCAGCACTAGGATGTCCAACGCTTGGTCCGCTACCAGGCCCTTAAGGCGCCGGTTCTCTTCCTCAAGCTGCCGCAAACGCCGGGCCTCGGACACCTCAAGGCCCGCGAACTTGCTGCGCCACTTGTAGAACGTCGTGTCCGTGATCCCAATCTGGCGGCACAACTCCGCCACCGGACGCCCGGCCTCCGCCTGCTTGAGAAGCCCGATGATCTGCTCTTCCGTGAACCTGCTCTTTCTCATGTTCGTGGTCTCCTTCGCCGGAGTCACAAACTTATAGCTGGGATACTAAACGGGGGGAAGGTCAGCCACCAGATCGACATTCCCGCGATTTTGTAATAGAATTCACCGAATATCAGGTCACCCAGGGATAGCTGAAGCCCCATTGTCCGGCTCTCTATGGCAAGAACCGCCGGTCAATGTCCCGCAGGGCATCCTTGGCCCCATGCGCCTCCAATTCCAGCATGTCCTCGTAGAGGGCGAGTCCTTTCTCCAGATAGCCCGGGAGGCGATGCAGGGTCAGCGCGATGCCAACGAGGTGCTCCGAGTCAAGTGGCCAACGGGTTCTGTGGTCTCCCAACTGGGTTCCGGCCATGGCAACGATGCGACTGCAAATGCCCCAGACCAGATCCGGGCGCCACTCGACAGCAGTGGACAAGGCCTCCACGAGGAAATGCTCTTGCCCCTTATCCAGAAGGTGAGGTGCCCCCAAAAGCAATTGAAAAAGCCTCTCCGAATACGCATCCAGCGGCAGGGGGGCTGCCACCCGGAAGGTGGTCAATAGCGCCTTGGCGGTGGCCTCATCCGCAGTCGGGCCAAGCTGTTCCAACAGTTCCGTGGCCCGAGGCCGAGTCTCCTCACCCTTCCAACAATGGGCGGCAGTATGGGCGCAGCCGAGCCGCCACAGGGCAACACGTTTGGGTTCGACGCCGTTGCCGTCGAGGATTTCCTGAACCTGTTCAGCGCACCAGGCATCCTCAGGTTTCAGGAGATGCCGCAAGGCCACGAGTTCGCCGAAGGCTTGGTCGGTGAATGGCGTTGCGGCATCCCGCATACTTGCAAACCACCCGGCCGCAATCTCTTCAGTCGCCCATAGATGGGCATATGCCAGCAGCATTGCGCCTTCAATGCTTTGCAAAATGTCGATGTGTTTGGCGAGCAGCGAAGAAATGAACGCCGAGGCCCTTGTGTGTTCAGCATTTTGCAAATAACGCAAGCTACGAATCGTCCGCATCCAGCTGTGCGCACTCGTCGATCCGGCCAGAGCCTCGTTCAAAGCCAAAAGCCACTCTGGATAGGCTGGTTCATCTCTGCAAATGTAACCGAGTGCGATTGCATCGAGCAGCATACTGTTCACGGTTAATATATGATGCCCTTTTAGGCCCCACAAAATAGCATGATCCCCATTTACTGTCTGCTCAAGCTGTGAAGCATCTTCAAATTGGGCCAACCAGCCGCGCAAAATGCCGCAGATGTCGTCCGGCAGGCCTTTCTCGCTCTGCGCCCGGCTCACCAATACCGAGGCGGCCGCATGCCGGATATCGCGCGAAGCAAAGCCCTTTCGGTGCAACTCGCGGAGCATGTCGAAGAGGCAGTCCTTGTCCAGCCCGCCTTTGTGCAGTCCCTCAAATCCGTGCGCGGCAGGACGCTCCTGACTTCCTGGTACGAATCGAGCGATGATCGCCATCGCGCGTTCCTGATGCTTCTCCGCAAATTTTTCAAATTCGCGCGAGGCCTCGACGCTACCCCCCTTTAGCCAATTTTCAGGGTGATGCTCTTGGCCGTCATGAAGCAGCTTGAATAGCGCGACAATCTCATCATCCGTCTGTGCCTCCATTTCCTCGGCGCTCACGGGAGATCCGATCCACCCGCCGCGGATGGTGGAGTCTTCGTCTCGAACTGGCCCATGCTCCACCAGCATCTCTGAAATTTTGCGCTGCAAATCAGCAGAACGCGTTAGTTCTGGAAAGGCAGCGAGCAACCCGAGCCGCTTTTCCTCATTCCAGCCCTGCCGTTGTTGCTTCAGTTCTTCGTTGTCATCGGCTTCTACAGGATATTCCTCCCAAGACCAGATTGCATTCTCCAACAACACTCGGTCATGCGAAGAAAGAGCAGGGACAAGAACTCGAATGATTTCTTTTGTGGTCTTCTGGAAGTTCGAAAATGTTCCGACGCCAAGCCTTCGGGGGTCTTCCAATAGGTAGGCCAACACTTCCTTGGGATGGGTGGGCGCGGCAATCGTGAGACCACGGCCGAGTATGCGATGTACAATCATGCGATCGCTGTTCTTCCAAGTACGGACCTTGTCCAAAAATCCGGCTGTATCCACACGCGCAAAGCCAGTAACGGCCTTCACCGCGGCATGAAGCAGCGGATAGTGCCCGAGAGTAGAGCCGTCGTCATCGTCTCCTATAAATGAGCGGAGCGAAAGATAACGGCGACCACGCCAGTCGTATGTTGAGTCGCGTTCCACCACACGGATAACCCAGGGGAAAAGCACCGGGCAAAATTCGGCAGGAGCGGCCTCAACGGTTTTGACGATGTCGTAGCCTTCTTGCACCTGTAGCAGCTTGATGAACTCCGGCTTCTCCGCCCGCTCCATCTCCGCAAAAGCAAAGTCCAGGCTGGTCTTCAGGAACGTTGCCGCGCGAGTGGGGGCCACCTTGGCAATTTTGCCGACGATGTCCTCCACGAGCCAAGCGGCGACGTCCATACGCCCCACGATGTTTTCCAGTACGCTGATGGTTGCCTCGTCCCACACCGGAGCATCCCGGAGCGTCCAGAGCGTCTCGCTGTCCATCTCCTGTCGAGGAAGCCATTGGCGACGGAGCAGTGCAACGACGCGGGCCTGGGCAAAGGGGAGCGCCGCAATGAGCAAGCCACGTCGCGGCCAGGCATTGGCATCGTCCTCCGCCATCATGCGGGGCAACAACTCCGGCTCAAGGATGTCAAACCATCCTTGGCTCCCCATCATGGACTGCATGGCCTTTGCCTTGAGCGACGGGTCATCGAGACAGGGCAGCAGCCAGCCGCGCTCCTCGGGCATGGGAGCCTGCTGCCTTCCAAGGAATTCCATGAAAAGGAAACGCAAATGCTTCCGCTCCACTCCGCCCCAAAGCTTCTGGAACTCTTCGCGGTAGCGCTTCGGTAACACCTCGCGCAGATGTCCCAACGCGCTCCAAAGGATGGGCCGGACAAAGAGGCTGGTCTGCTTGCTCAACACGTAGTTTGAGAGCGAATCCTCGCGCCGCAGGAACGCCTTGGAGCGTGCGAAGTCGAACAGTGTCTGATGCCGGAAGCCAAGGACCGCCCTGGAGCCTTCGGTGCACAGAAAGCCAGAAGACTTGAGTCCTTTGAGGGCGTCTAACCACCTCGAAGCATATTGAAGCTCCGGTGCCCATAGCTCCTCGTCTTCGGCAAGGTCCTCGGCAAGGGCGATGACCAGTCCCAGCCTGTCCGCCGAGTCTTCCGCGTCCTCAACGTTCCGCTGCCAGACTTCCTCAAGCATGCGGGGATAGGCCGTCAATGCCGATACGTTATCCGCATCCTTCAAGAAGTTGAGGAAAACGTCCAAGTGCTGCGGGGTCGTGAGCATGCGCCGAAGCTCTGCGGGCCAGCCTTGTGTCGCCACCTCATTCTGGGTGAGGATGGCTTCGACAGCTTCCCATGCCACCTCGCCCAACTCGACGCGGGCCACTGCCTCACGGTACTCCTTGCGCTCGGCCAGGTCGATGAGGTCGCGCAGCCGCCTGTCGTGCTTGGCCTCGAATGTGCGTGTGGAGGCGATGACCTTGAGATTACGATGGCGCAGAAAAAACGCTTCGCGGATGACGTTGAGCAACACGGAAAGTCGCTCCGAATGCTTGGTCACCATCAACTCGCACAAGGCGTCCAACTGGTCCACGAACAAAACGACCGGCCCATCATCCGCCAGCCGTTCGAGGCAGACGCCCAAGGGCTCCGGCATTCCCAGATGGGCCTGGAGTTCAGGAAGACTGTCGATGCCGCGCGGCAACGTGTCCGCTTTGAGGGCGAGGAAGGTCGTGCCTTGCGCCCGTAGTTCGTAGGCAAGACGTGCCATGAGCGCGGACTTGCCACAGCCAGGAGTGCCGAGCAGCAACACGAGGCTGGTCGCCTCATTCGTCAGGAGATCATGCAGCTTTTGCTCCTCGGGGCGATCAATCCAGTCCCCGGTGCAGAGGGATTGCGGCCATTCAAGCAACGCCGCAGATTTGCGCCCGAACACCGCTCGAATGCGCGGCAGCGCTGCGGGGGGGAATAGGGGCCGTTCAAGCATCCGCTTGATTTCATGGACCGCGCTATTTGTGTCTTCAGCAAAAGGGAGAAGCGCCTCCGTATTCCTCAAGGTCGCAACGCCGTGCTGCAGGTGAACCAGTTCTGACAAATCCGGTTGTTTTGCCAATTCCTCATGGATTTTTTTGAGGAGCCATTCGAAGGCGGCTGTGCCCCTTTCAACGGTGATGTGCGGATTGAGCGTATGGTAAGCCGCCGACAGGCGGGCTGGATCAGGAGCGTCACTCGGCGCAAGGAATTTCAGCGCTGCTGTCGCCACCACACGGTCAAGAAAGGATTTGTCCATCTCTCCGGTGTTGAACGCCGGGTATTGTGCCGAAAATGCGGCAAAAGAATGGTCAAAGGCGGCCCGAAGAGCCTCCTCAATGCGCTGCTTATCCACAGCGTTCGCCAGGAGCTTCCCACCCCTTTTGGCGAGCAAGCCGAGTAATGTCTTTGCCGCGCCTCTGACCAGTTCGCCTTCCAGCCCTGTAACCACCCCTCCGCCCCCTCCATGCGCTGCCTGCCCCTGGCTGAAGCGCCAGACAAGCCATTCATTGGGCCATACAGGCTTTTGCCATGCCATGCAAAGGCGTCCAAGGTTTACATTTTTTTCGCGCCGCTAGACATCTTGCGGGGATTGAGCCATGTACGTAGCTGTTCGTTATCGAATTCCCAGGAGCCTCACCATGCCGGAACCAATTGATCTTGAGCTTCTCCACGACCCCACCGTCAACTATGCCCTCCAACAGAATGACGTCCCAGTCATCAAGCAGCTTCGCCTGACCAATTCTGGCAGCACGTGCCTGAAGGATGTGCTGGTTCGCGTTGAGGTCGAACCTGACTTCGCAAGCACGTGGGAGGGCCGCGTCACCAGCCTGGAGCCGGGAGCCTCGTATGCCTTCGGCCATGTGCCCTTGCAGCTTTCGCCCAAGTTCCTGGCGGAACTCACCGAGCGTGTGGCCGGAACCATAACGGTGTCGGTCAGCGCCTTCGGCCAGGAGCTGAGGCAGGAAACTGCGCGAATCGACGTGCTGGCCTATGACGAATGGAGCGGTTTGCGCTCCCTGCCAGAGGTGCTGGCGGCCTTCGTCACGCCAAATCATCCAGTGGTGGAGGGCGTCCTGGCCGATGCCGCAGGCATCCTCTCCAGTTGGGACAGGGGGGCCTCGCTCTGTGCCTATCAAACTCAAAAAAAGAAGGACACACTCCGGCAAGGCGGGGCCATATACGAGGCTATTCGCCGCCGCGGACTCAAATACATCTCACCCCCAGCAAGCTTCGAGCAGGCCGGGCAAAAGATTCGCCTGGCCGAGCGCATTCTGGAAAACGGCCTGGGCACCTGCCTGGATCTGGCCCTGTTCCTGGCCTCCTGTTTCGAACAGGCCGGGCTCCATCCCCTCGTGGTCTTCACCAAGGGCCACGCCTTCGCCGGGTTCTGGCTGGTGGAGGAGACCTTCTCCGACGTAGTCGGCGATGACGTGCTGCGGCTGCGCAAGCGCGTCGAACTTGCGGAAATCTGCCTTGTGGAGACGACGACGCTCACTTCCGCGCCGCCAAACGACTTCAATCTCGCCGCGCAGTTGGGCAAGACCAAACTTGAGAACGAGCAGGACTTCGTCTGCGTGGTGGACGTGGCGAGGTGCCGCAAGGCAGCCATCCGCCCTCTGCCGCTGCGTGGCCAGCATGGCGGAACGGAACGCGCGAGGTCCGGGCAAGCGAAGGATGGAACGACCTTGCCCCCCGACCTTTCGCTGGTGGAAGGGGCGGTGCGGCCCGACGGACAGCCTGAAGAACAGCCCGAGACGCCAGCCACGCGTCTGGACCGCTGGAAGCGCAAGCTGCTCGACCTCTCCCTGCGCAACAGGTTGCTGAACTTCAAATTCACCAATAAGTCCGTACAGATCCTTTGCCCGGACATCGCCAGCCTTGAGGACGCGCTCGCCGACGGCGACAAGTTCGAAATCCTGGCCAAGCCGAGTGAGTTCGCCGAAGACGACCCGCGCAGTGCCGAGGTGTTCCGCCGCAGGACGGGCGACGACGCCCGCAAGGTGGTGCTTCAGGAGGAGTTTAAGGCCAGGCGCCTGCGCGCCGGGGTTGGCTATGACAAGCTTTCCCGCCAGATGCTGGAGATCTATCGCGAGGCCACCCTACAGTTGGAGGAAGGCGGTGCCAGCACTTTGTATCTCGCCTTGGGTTTCCTGGCGAGGTATGAGCCCAATGCCCCAGGTAGGCGCCTGCTCGCTCCGCTCATCCTCGTTCCTGTGGAGATTTTGCGCGGCTCGGCCCTGGAGGGCTTCCGCCTGCGCAAGCGCGACGACGAGGCGCGTATCAACACCACTCTCCTGGAACTCCTGTCCAAGGATTTTCAGCTCACCCTGCCCAGCATGGACCCCGTGCCCCAGGACGCCCACGGCGTGGACGTACCGTTCATCCTGGGCACCTTCCGCGAGGCGGTGAAAAAAATCGACCGCTGGGAGATTGTGGAGAACGCCTGCCTCGGCTTTTTCTCCTTCGCCAAGTTCCTCATGTGGCGAGATCTTGAGGAACGCACCGAGGAACTGCTCAAGAATCCCGTCGTGTCGCATCTGGTCAACACGCCGGAACTGCCTTTTCCGGACTCCGGGGGGTTCCCCGACGCCGAACAGCTGGACCGCACCCATTCGCCTCTGGAAACCTTTTGCCCGGTGCTGACAGACTCCTCCCAGCTCGCGGCCGTCTACGCCGCCGCCGAAGGGAAGAGCTTCGTCCTGCATGGGCCTCCGGGGACGGGCAAGTCCCAGACCATCACCAACCTCATCGCCCACTGCCTGGCTTGCGGCAAGTCCGTGCTCTTCGTCTCGGAGAAGATGGCCGCGCTCACGGTGGTGCGCGACCGCTTGGCCCAGTGCGGGCTGGAAAACTTCTGTCTGGAACTGCACTCCAACAAGAGCAGCAAGCAGGAGGTCATCAAGCAGCTCGGTCAGTCCCTCACCGGGCCGTCCAGCTTCGAATCCGATTACTGGCGGCGGGAAGCCGAACGTCTGGCCGCCCTACGCGCCGAGTTGGACGAATACGTGCAGACTCTGCACAAGGTGCAGAGTTCCGGCGAAACCGCCTTCCAGGGCTTGTCCAAGCTCATTGGGCTTCAGGACGTCCTGCCTGTGGCCCTGTTCTGGCCCTCGCCGGAAGCCATCGATCAGCCACTTTTAGAACGTCTGAGACAGGCATCCCGCCAGCTGGCGCTCACCGCGGGCGCCATCGGAACTCCCGCCGGGCACCCCTGGGAGGGCGTTGCCTGCGAGGACTGGAGTCCGTGGGTGCAGCGCGAAGTCCAGGAAGCTTTGGAGAACGTGCCCGTGGTTGTGAGCGAACTTGAGCGTTCGGCGAGCGCGCTGCTGCCGCTTCTGGGCATCGCGCAACTCCAGCCCGCCTGCCTTGACGAATATGAGGAGCTGGGCCAGAACCTGACAGCACAGCCACGTCCGACGGCCCCCATGCTTGAGACCCCCGATTGGCCTGCGCTGCGCACAGAGATCGACGAACTGGTGCGCAAGAGCCGCCGCCGCAAGGTATTGTGGGAGTCCCTCGGCGCGTGGTTCACGCCTGAGCTTATCGCCCTTGACCTGGACGCCCTGGCCGCGCTGCACTTGGCCGCGAAGGCCAGCTGGGGCCTGGGACGCTGGTTCAAGAACAGGGCCATTGCCAAGACGCTGCGTCCGGTGTCCAAAAGCGGACAGGCGCCTGCTACGGACCGCTTCGAGTCCATCCTGGCCCAGGCCCGCGAATTGCGCGAACTGGAAAGCCAGTGGAAGGCCGTGTCCGATGCCGGTGCCCGCCTCCTTGGCTCAGCATGGTCCGAGGGCCAGATCTCGGACGCGGAGTTGGAAAAGATCACGACGCGGGCTAAGGAACTCCGGACCAAGGCAGTCAAAGCCGCCAACCTGTCCGGTCGTGGCGTTGCAGACATCCAGCGCATCTGGGCCGCCACGCTGTGGAACGACTATGACCGCCTCTGCGCCGGCGTCGAAGCCTACTGCGCCGCCTGCAAGGGCTTCCGCCAAGCCGTGGAGCGTCTGGACGGACTGCTGGGCTTCGGTAAAGGCGTCTCCCTCGCCTCCGACTCGGGCGAGACCTTGCCCCTGGAGCGCGTCGTCAGCCGGTCTGCGTTGTTGACCGAGCACCTGGGCAAATTCCGTCTTTGGTGCCAGTGGCGCAAGGCCTGCCACGGGGCCCTGGATATCGGTCTGGAGCACCTGGTGCTGGCCCTTGAGCAGGGACGCATCACGCCGGAACAGACCGAGCACGTGTTCCAGCGCGGCTACTACCAATGGTGGGTGGAGAGCGTCGTCCACGCCGAGCCCGTGCTGCGCAACTTCTTCAGCACCGGCTTCGAGGACAAGATCCGGCAGTTCCGCGAGACCGACGAGCGCTACACCAAGCTGACCCGCGACGAGATTTATGCTCGCCTGTCCGCCCGTGTGCCCATCGCCGGGGCCAAGGCCAATGACGACTCCGAGATGGGCATCTTGAATCGCCAGCTCAACAAAAAACGCAGCCACATGTCTATCCGCGCTCTGGTGCAGAGGATTCCCAACCTTCTGCCCCGACTCAAGCCCTGCCTGCTCATGAGTCCCATGTCCATCGCCCAATACATGGACGCCGGGCACACGCCCTTCGACCTCGTGGTCTTCGACGAGGCTTCGCAGATTCCCGTGTGGGACGCCGTGGGCGCCATCGCCCGCGGGCGGCAGGCCATCATCGTGGGTGACCCCAAGCAGCTACCGCCCACGAATTTTTTCCAGCGCGAAGACGACGAAATCGAACCAGACGAGGAAACCGTGGAGGATGCGGAAAGCATCCTGGACGAGTGCCGTGCGGCCAGCCTGCCGCAGCTGCACCTGCGCTGGCACTACCGCAGCCGCAACGAGAGCCTCATCGCCTTCAGCAACCACCAATATTACAACAACAGCCTGCTGACGTTCCCCTCGCCGCAGTTGGAGCAGGCGGTGAGCTTCCGCCACGTGCCGGGCGTTTACGACAAGTCCAAGTCCCGCACCAACCGTATAGAGGCCGATGCGCTGGTGAGCGAAATGGTCCGGCGTCTGCTCGACCCCGTGCTCTCCTCCGTGAGCATCGGCGTGGTGACTTTCAGCCAACCGCAACGCGATCTCATCGCCGATCTGCTGGAGGTGGAACGCCGGAATCACCCGGAGATTGAACGCTTCTTCGACCCCGAGAATCCGAATCGGGTGTTCGTCAAGAACCTGGAGAACGTCCAGGGCGACGAGCGCGACGCCATCTTCTTCTCCGTGGGCTACGGCCCGGACGCCGCAGGCAAGGTGAGCATGAGCTTCGGTCCGCTCAACCGCGAAGGCGGCGAACGACGGCTCAACGTGGCGGTGACCCGCGCGCGCAAGGAAGTGGTTCTGTTTTCCTCCCTCAAACCCGAGCAGATCGACTTGGCGCGCACGCGGGCCAGGGGGGTGCAGGACCTCAAAAGCTACATGGAATATGCGGAACGCGGCATGGCGGCTATCCGTGAGGCCATCGCCCGCGATCCCTCGGCAGACTTCGACTCGCCCTTTGAGCAGCAGGTCTGTGAAGCCCTGCGGGCTAAAGGGCACACGGTACATGCCCAGGTGGGCTGCTCCGGCTATCGCATCGATCTGGCCGTGGTGGACCCGGAGTGTCCGGGCCGCTATCTCCTGGGCATCGAGTGCGACGGGGCCAACTACCACAGCTCGCACAACGCCCGCGACCGGGACAGACTGCGGGAGATGATTCTGCGCGGACTGGGCTGGGAGATCGCCCGCGTCTGGTCCACGGACTGGTGGCAAAACCCGCAGGCCGCCCTGGAAAAGGTGGAGACAGCCATCGAGGAAGCGCTGCTCCGCCGTGCGGAAAAGCTGGAGGAACCCGAGTCGTGTCCTCCCCCGGCCTTCAGCCCGCCTGAGGCCTGCGTGCAGCAGTTCGCCAGCGCTCCGGCCTCGGGGCAGGCCGCGAGGCCGACACCGGACGAGAACCTGGAAAAATACAGGCCCAGCTTTGCGCCCATCGCCTTCAGTACCCAAGAGGAATACTACCAACCCCAGAGCACGCCGCAGATCCGGCAGGCCCTGCTGGAGGTCATGGAGAGCGAGGCTCCCATGAGCCTGACGCTCCTCACGCGGCGTGTCGCCGCGCGTTGGGGGTTCACCAAGGCGACGGAAAAGTGCAAGGAGCGGGTGCTCGGAGTGGCCAAGAACACGAGCGAAGTCCTGGTTCGTCGGGGCAAGGGCGAGACGTTCCTCTGGGAGAGGCAGACCCCGCCTGATGCCTACACGGGATTCAGGATTCCGGGTGGCCGCGAGGAAAGCCAACGAGATCCCGGCGAAATCCCGCCGGAGGAGATCGCCAACGCCGCTCGACACGTGCTCCACCAGTACATCTCGGCCTCGTGCGATGTATTGGAGCAAGAAACAGCCCGCCTCCTGGGCTTCAGGCGCGTGACGCAGAATGTTCGCGCGCACATGCAAAGAGGCGTTGCCCTGCTGGCGCTGGCTGGCGACATTGAGAGAGATGGCGAGAACTTGGTGCTGAAATAATCGTGTTGGCCCACAAGCCGACAGCTGGCGTTCGGGCCAGTTGTGCTTTTGGGACTACGTTGATAAGAGTGATCCGACATGCAGAGAGGCGCGAGGGAACTGGCCCTGTGACCGCCCGGCAACCTGACGGAGACATCGTCAAGGTGCCAATGCCAGCCCGCAAGGGACCATGAGCCGCACCTTCAAGCTCTCCCACCCGGGGGAGCTTTTTTGTTCCCGGCCACCATGCTCCTGACGCGGGCCAACCGTTAACCACGGAGGAGCCATGTGGGGAGCGATCGCAGGGGACATCATCGGCAGCGTCTACGAGCGCCACAACACCAACCGCTATGACTTCGAGCTGTTCACCGAGCACTCGACCTTCACTGACGACACAGTGCTGACCGTGGCCGTCATGGACCACATCCTTCGCCGGACCGACCTGGCAGAAACTCTGCGCTCGTGGTGTAACAGGTACCCTGACCGTGGCTACGGGCCAGGCTTCCTGGCCTGGGTCGGCGGGCACGGTTCCGGCCACAGCAGGGGCAACGGTGCGGCCATGCGCGTGAGTCCCTTCGCGTGGTGGTGGAAGAAGCCTGCTGACATCCTGGAGAAGGCGGACGAACAGGCGCGGCTCACACACGACAGCAACGAAGGCAGAAATGCCGCCAAGGCCGTAGCCTTGGCGGTGCACAGCGCCCGCTACGGACTGATCAAGCGGTGCATGGTCAGGGCCCTGAACCAATATTACGCTCTCTCCGAGGAATGGCCTCCCGCAATTAGGAAGCCGGGGGCCCTGGCGAAGGAATCCGTACCTGTGGCCCTGCAAGCAGTCATCTCATCCAGCGGCTTCGAAGATGCCATCCGCAAGGCCGTGAGCATTGGCGGCGACTCGGACACCATCGCCTCCATCGCCGGCGCTGTGGCGGAGGCGTGGTACGGTGGCGTTAAAAAGGGGATGCCTCCCAAAATCCTGCACGAGGTGCGCAAGCGGTTGCCAGAAGAGATGGTGGCGGTCGTGGAGGCCTTCCGCCGCCAAATTGATCCGAGCCGGATGAAGGATGGGCACCCGTTCAAGAGCGGGACCATTCTTTTCGGCTTTAGGCCCCCTCATGCATGGATCGACCGACAGGAGCAACTCCGGGAGCAGACGAAGACCCCGCAGGCGCAGGAGAGAGGCGATGAAAAGGCTGATTGGATTCCCTGTGCATTCGCGACCATGGTGATTCGCGGGGCGGCGCTGGCTGCCTTCCCCGGTGGCGCAGACGTTTTCGCTGAAAAGTACAAGTGCCGCCACGGCTCCAATATCGTCGTGGCCTGCTCCATGGGTGGCGACAGGTATCTGGATAACATCCTTGAGGCGGCAGAGCGTGCTGGCGTGGATCTGCAGCAGGATATGTTTTGCTTTGATGCCTTTCGCTTGGCCTTGGCACCCCGCGAATTCTTCCCGCAGCCAGACGGCCCTCTGGACTTCGCGCAGCAATGGCTTGAAGGCAAGCTGCAAGGCGGGCGGGTTATGGTCCGGGGGAAGCCCGTGGGACTGTGAGTGAGCCAGTCTCCGAGCCTATCAGGACCAGTTGGACACCCGTTTGGGTATCACCGTCGGACACCTCGGATGCTATTTTCGGTGGCTTGACCTAGCTTTCGAGCCCAGAGTTGGTTTTAGAGGGGCAGGTCAATTCCCTCACGATGCCTGACCAAAAGCCGGGCTGGCTCATCAACTTGGCAAACTCTTTACACTGCCCCTTGTGGATGAGGCCAACGCGCAGAGCGTCATCAGCTCCTTGGCGCGCTCGCTCAGTGATAACCCCGTTTTGGATTTGCTCCAGTTTTTTCAGCCGATGTTCCAGACTCCTTGCCCGCATATGTTGCTCCAATTCTCGTGGATGCTACTCTTGGTCTTCGCGAGTATCAATCTCGCGGTTTGACAACCCGCTTTCGTTCTGTGTTCCCAAAGAGCGCCAGGAGGAGTGCGGAAAGGCCAGCATCGCATCTGTGCCTATTGACTTGGACCTCGGCCTCAATCTCCTGCCTTGACTTCGGTTCCTGTCCAAGTTGCTGGGCCAGGAACTTGTCAATGACCATAGCTCGGCGGATCTCTTCCGTGAGCGCAGCTTAGCCTGTGCGCCGCTCCAGGGCGGTTAAACGACGGTCAAGACTACTGACGGGCACGGCTGGTCTCCTCGGCTCGCTGTTCTAAAACAGCAATACGATTTTCCAGGTCCGTGCCCTCAATGATCCTGACCAGCACCTGCCCTAGGTAGGCCCTGGTCTTTGCGCCGCTCTCGGTCAGTTCGGCGTTCTCTCGCCTGCTCACAACTCCGGCGAGGTACTCGCGCACCTGCTCGGCCGTGCCTAGGCGGAAGCGCCGCTTCCTGGGGGTGGGGTTCACTGGGGTATCCGTTGTCATTCCTGGTTTCCTCCTTATTTTTCGTCGCCAGTCGGGGGGGCCTTTCCGGTCCTAAGGGCTGTTTTGCGTAATACAAACGGTTACACCTGTGCTACTCGACAGGTTTTGCACCTGCCCCTGCACCCGGCTGTACCTGGCTTTTTCCCTCACGGGTGCTGCACCCCAAGGAGCCATTGGGCCACAATGGATCCAGGTTTTTTCCCCTTCTGCACCAGACTCTGCACTTGGCTACATCGGCCCTTTGCACCCCCTGCCCGCCCCCCCTATAGGGGGGGCGGGTGCAGGTGCAGCGAGGGGCCAGGGTGGTGCGGATTAGAAACCGACGCATCTGATCCTCTCTCCGTTCATCAGGATGTGTCGGTGGTCGGCCAGATACTTGATCGCCTGCTTAGCCTTCTCGGCGCGTGAGTACGCCTTCAGGTCCACGACGGCCTTCACCACGTCCTCGATGGCTGCGCCCTGCCCAGGGACGGACTGCGCCCGAATGGCGTCGAGGATGGCGACCTGTTTCTCGGTCAGCGGCTTTGCCGGAACCACAGCCACGCTGGAGGCCGGGATCTCTTCGAGCACGATGGACGCCACGAGCTTGCCGCCAGCGTCGTACCCAAGGGGCACCCACACAGTGGAGAAGGCCCGCGGCTCGGAGAACTCGGAATCCCGCATTTTGTCGCAGCGCAGGAAGCAGCCAGGGGCCTTGCCGGTCTCTACGCGCTTGAGCTGGTAGATGGCGTCGAGCCCGGCCCGCAGTGCGTAAGCCCCGCGTTCACGCTCGCGCTCTTTCTGACCGCTGTGATGGATGAGAAGACGTGCGCCGCGGTGTCCGGTGGCCTCGTTCAGGCCAGACAGGAACATACCCATGTCCCGATTCGAGGACTCATCTCCTGCGCCGAAGTTTGCGGCCAGGGTGTCCACGATCAGAAGCGCGAGAGGCCCTCGGCGTTCCTCGATGACCTGCACGAACCGCTTGATCTCCGCGACGGACTGTGGCTGTCCGAAGGCTGCGGGGATCGTGCGGAAGAACACGGGGAGCTTCTCCTTTACTGCGTGGTGGCGTTTCCAGGCCAGGCCACGGGCACGCAGGCCAGAAGCACCCTCGCCCGCGATGTAGAGGGCCGGCCCCTGCACCACATCTTGTCCGCACCATGGCAGCCCAGCGGCCACGCGGTATGCCAAATCAATGGCGAGGAAGCTCTTGAAGACGTTGCTCTCACCAAAGAGCAGCGTCACGCCGGTGCGTGGGATGTAGTCCTCCACCAGCCAGCTCGGGCCTGTGGAGGGTAACTCGTCGGCGTCCTCATAAAGCTCCAGCGGAGGCACGGGGATGGGGGCAAACACGGCTTCGGGCAGTTTTTCGCCCAACCTGCTTCTAGAGTAGGTGTAGGCCGACCGAACTTTGTCGGCCAAGTTCTGCTGATCGATGATCTCCACGTCCGGGCGGGCAGCCCACACGTCGCGCATGATCCGCAGTGTAGTTTGGAAGCTCAAGCCGAAGTCACGAATAGTCTGGGCCACATCAAAGGCGGTCCTATCCCTGCGCCCTGCGGAGACGCCGGGGGCGTTGTGCAGAGCATAGAGCATTGCCTCGATGACGCGGGGCTCATTGTCCACGATGACGCCCGGGGCAGGCACGTTCAGATTCTCTCCGGCCTTCTTGTCCGACGCGCGCCCGGCCAGTTCCGCCACCCATCTGGGCAACTTCGTGCATTGCGGCCCACCCGTCAGCGCGTATAGGCCCTTGCCGGGCACGTACTGGCCGGGCAGCGGAACCATCACGGGGATGTCCAGGCCGACGCCCAGGCGATCCGCGCCTGTCTTCAGCTTCTGGCTGCACCTGAACAGGAGATGCCGCCCCTTGCCGCTTGGTGTCTTGCTCCCCAGCGTGCTAGGCAGGGCGCCGTGCTGTGCCTCCAGCGCGGCCAGGGTTGCGTTGCCGTCGCGACCGGTTTTGTCGTCGGGGTCGAGAACCGTGTAGGGACTTCGTACCGCATCGAGGCAGAAGTAGCATCCTGGGTGCTGCTGACCCCATGCTCGCACCTGGGTCGTGTCGGACGAGGATGCCTGCGACCATTTGACTAACGCCTTGTGCTGCCCGTCCTCATAACGCGAGCAGGGAAAGAGACGGGCCTGAGGGTGCCATTTAAGAAAGGCCAGGGCAATTTGCAGGTTGTTTGCCGTGGCCTGCATCTGGACGGGCAGAGGGACTGTAACATCTACCATTCCTCGTCCTCCTCTTCATCCTCCTCGTCCCAATCCTCGACCTCTACCCGTGCATGCCGAGCAGCTTCAACACGTGCAAGGAACATTTCTTTCCTGCGCAACCTGTCTGGTTCTCCCAGCGCCAAGGTGGCGGAGTGTCCAATAAACGTTGAATTAAGAGCTTTCGTGAGGGCACGGTAAACTCCTGGTAGCTCGGTTTTCAACCGATCGGCTTCATGGGCGTACAGCCGCTCGTTGAGGCCGTCCCACCACAATCGCCAGATGTTCTTTCGACGCCGACCCTCAGGGTGTGGAGGTCGACACAGAAGGATGCTGCGTTTGCGACAGATTTTGGTGGGACGGAAGCAAAACACTGCCCAACCGGAATAGCTTGCGCGGAACTTCGTAACGAGTTGGAAACCTCGCCGGGGAGACCGCGCGCCGTAACCGAGATTAACCATGGCTCAACTACCCTACAAGCGACGGAGCCCTGGAATCCACCGTCTCGACCGGGCGGGCGAGACCCACGAAAGCGTCCAGGTCGGCCCTCTCGTAGAACACGAAACGCCCGAGCTTGTGGAACCGGGGGCCGCGCTTCTGGGCGCGCATCACTTCAAGGGAACTGGGCTTGTAGGGGCAGCCGCGCTCGGCCAGATACTCGGCGGCTTCCTTGGGGGTGAGGCGGGTCTTATTGAGCATAAAAAATCCTCCATTCAGGTTTGTGTCCCGAATGGAGGTGACTGATGCCTTGGGTACTAGGAAGTGGGATATGAAATACCTACCTCCCGTGCTTGAGGTACTTCTTCACGCGTTCATAGCCCCAGATTTTCCCAGTCCGCTCGGAGCGGAGGTCGTGTGTTTTTGCCAGTCGATTATGCGCTTCTCGAGCAGTGAGGCCCTGCTTTTTTAGCAATGCAAGCTCGTCCCTCAAGAGTTTTAAGTCCCCCTCAAGGTTAACGCGAGCAAAGACCTTGCGCGGGTCAGGAGAGATCCGGCCCATGAGATCCGCACCACGATTACCGCCAACTTTGCGCTGCTGCCCTTCCCGCGGTGCGAGGATTGTGGCGATGTATTCACGCACCGCCTCCGGAATTTCAATCGGAACGGTTCTGCGGATGATTTCTCCAACGTGCTTTGCTGGCGGCTCTTCGCCAGCGAGAATTGCTTGCTCCAGGTAGTACATCATGCGTTGTTCTGTTTCGAATGGCTCGTACGCCTCGTCTTCGGGGAAAATCGGTTGCCCGTCTTCTGTATACTTGGGGTAGCCCGCTTCTTGTTCTCGTTCCGCTTGTGCCTGCATGATTTTGAAAAGGTGCTCATCCATCCCTCACCCCCCACGCTTGAAGGTCAGAAGGTTGTCCGTCGCCGGGGTGGCCTTAGCTTGGAGCAGCTCCGCCGCCAAGTCTGCCGCGGCTTTGGTCGTCTCAGGCAGGAAGGCCGCGTAGCGACGGGTCATGGCGTGGCTCTTGTGGGTCAACAGTTCTCCGATCATGTCGAGATTGACCCGGCCAGAGTTTGCTAGGGTCACGGCGAAGTGGTGCCGCAGTCCGTGGAAGATGCGGAAGGTCATGGGAAGCCCTGCGGCAGCCTTGATGCGGCGGGCCGCCGTACACTCCACACGTTGCCCCCCTTCGCGGCCAGGAAACACGAAGGAAGATCCGGGGTGGCACTCGTTGCGCCAGATGATCTGCTGCTGGAGAAGCTGCGCCACAGGGGTGGACATGGGAACGCGAGTGCTCTTGCCACCTTTGGGCGAACGGATGAGGATCAAGCCGTGTTGAAAGTCCAGATCGCGGTCCTCCAGCTTGAAGAGTTCGCCGCGGCGCATCCCTGTGAGCATAGCAGTCCTGAGCAGCCTTGCCGCATCCTGAGAGGGCCACGAGGCTAGCGCCTCGTCTAGGCGGCGGGCCTCATCCACAGTGAGATACTCGACGCGCTCGTTGTCGCGCTTCGGCATACGGATGGTGAAAGGCAGGGTAGGGGCCATTGAATGCTGAGCTCCCCAGTGGCAGAGCCGGCGCAGCAGTTCCAGAACGTTCCAGCCTGTGGCAGGTGCCAGGGAGGCAACGGCGGCCCGGACCTTCTGCACGTCCAGTTCCGTAAGCGTGGACACGCGTCGGCTGGCAAGCAGTGGGGCCAGATGCTTCTCCCAGCGGTTCCGGTCGGTCTTGCCGCCCTTGAGGCCCGCTCCTTTCGACGCGAAATAGGCCGCTGCAATATCCTGCAGGGGGCGGTCATGGACGAGTTGATCCCGGCGGCGCTCTTTTGCGGTCTTCACCTCACCGCCATGGCGGGCGGCGCGGACACGTTCCCCCCGCACATCTGCAGCGACCTCTGGCGAATAGCCTTCAGACTTGGCCCCGACCTTCTCCCAAACCTTCCTTCCCGCAGCGTTCTTGAACGTGATGAAATACACAGGATCCCCGTCTTCTCTGAGTCGCTGATAAACGCCAACCCACTTTGCCTTGTGGACTCTCAACATCTTGCCTTTGACTGCCATAAGTCCCTCGCCAGAATTCTACCCTGCTTCTACCCACAGAGCTAGTTTTGACTAACCTTCTGTCGGGTAGATTACACAACTGTCTAGCAATAAGTCAAGTTTTGTAAGGGATATTAAGAATGGGTAAGGGGTATAAATTTGGTAGATATTTTACGACAGCCGGGCTCATAACCCGAAGGTCGTAGGTTCAAATCCTGCCCCCGCTACCAAAAGAATCAAGGGCTTGCAGCAGAGATGCCGCAAGCCCTTTTTCTGTTTGCTCCCCTATTGTCCCCCCAGCCTGTAGCGCGACGCCTGTTTTTGATCAGCGGGACGCGACGACACGGAAGAACGGCCGATGCCGAATGGCGCGCCGGTTTTGCGCCTGCGCACAGGAGCCGGCCAACGGTCGCGGACCGC
>Ga0268360_1001662_pt1 | contig 21330 bp, 12 predicted proteins | sample BioMet11_FD_192465 | JGI IMG/M metagenome (GOLD analysis project Ga0268360, IMG submission 192465) | Sewage microbial communities from Oakland, California, United States - Biofuel 11 (Illumina Assembly) | ecosystem: Engineered > Wastewater > Sewage > Unclassified | place: USA: California... | reverse complement strand
TTTTAAGCGCAAGTTGAGCTTCTCGCATTGCTTCTGACTTACCTTTCCCTGACTTAAGGAGGGAATAGAAAATGACCATCAAATCTTTGGTTTCTTCATCAGGTATTGACCAGAGACTTAGGACAAGCGCTCGTGCACCAGCTATCCTAAACGCACGTCGTAAACCATACACGCCTTCACAAAAAATAATATCACCAATCCCTGTTTCACAGGCAGAAAGCACAACCAAATCCGTTGAAAACAGGTTCAACCCGGATATTTCATACGCAGTAATTATCCCATTTCCCACTTCTGCGGGGAGCGATTGTCCGAGAATATATGAATTAACACCTGCCAATACGAATACGGATCGGAAGTCAGAATCCCATTTTTTTGTCGTCGTTTGACAACTCGGCTGGAAAAATCCGTGTGTTGCAATATGGAGTATTTTGGGGGACATTAGTTCCATAAACCTTGCTTTTAGAGCGTCCTGTCCCAGCCAAAGTTCCCCGCCGATGATCTTATGAATCTCTCTGCCTTCAATCCTCGTTCCCTCAAGTCTTAAAAATGGAACGAGATCCTCACAAAAATTCCTTGCATTTTGTATCAGAGAGTTTGAATGATCAGATTCATTGTTCTCAGACAAGTCATAATCTGGGTCTGCAATGATGACCGGCAGAGTTTGATTCCGAGACTCAATTGCTTTTTGGTCAAACAGATCACGCGATGAAGTGAGGTAAGTTATTGTATATTGCTCTATGAGATCTCTGTCGTTGTTCTTCAATATACTAAAAGGTAGGAGATACAGTAAACCGTCAGGAATTATAACCAGATGCCGCTTTGAGCCTATTTTTGGCAATATATTTGAGAGCAGCCTTTGACTGAGAACATCTAATCTTTGGCTCAACTCATCTAGCATTTTATTTTGCTTTTCAAAGTTTTCGTAAATTTGCTCTGGTTTTTGCTTAATATGGTTGATAGAGTCCTGAATCATATCATCAATATCTTGCGCAGGTCCAAGATCGAATAACTGTATGTTTTCACCATATGCACCGAAGAACACAGCGTACCTTGGGGAATGCTTTGACTTGAGTTTGAGATCGTAATGTGTGTATCGCACAAACTCTATTAATACGGTGTCAACAGGTAGTTGTTCTCGAACAGAGACACTCCCATCGAAAACCTTGGAATTATGTGTGTTTGAATTTGAGAGATTATACGAAATCTTTCTTTCTAGTCTATTGCACTCTCTTTCTAATTGCTGTAACGTATTCGAATATTCTGTTTCACTCTGAATTTGCTCTGGAGGGGTATACTTTATCTTAGTAATTTCGGATTTTATTTCCTTTAATCGCTCAAAGTCACCCTTTACCTGTTCATCGATCTCGGATCTCAATAAATTTTGTTTATATAACTCTAAATCGAGTATGAGTGCTTTACGTCTAAATAAGAAGTCGAACGCTATGTCGATATAGTGCTGCGGTGGCTCGTTCCAATAATGGAAAAGCGAAAAGAGTATATCAATGTGATATCGAAAGTTGTTAACAAAAGAGTCAATCTCAGTGGCAGGAACAAGCCCACCAAAACGATTGAGTAGCCGTTCATTTATATGGGACGCATCGACGATCAACTCAATAGCTTTTATAAAGTTATTACGCTGGATGTAGATTTCTGATAAATTATCTAAGACATTAACAATATCAGGATGATCTCCACCAGGCGTTGAACGCATTACATCCCGTATGTGTGAGTAAAGATCGATTGCTGTTTCGCTCTGTCCAGAGTGCTGGTATGTGAGGGCAAGATTGGTTAGCGTGCACAAATAATCTGGGCCATTTTCTTTTCCGTTTTCTCGTAAGAGGTCACGTGCTTTGTTGAAATAGTCGATTGCTATTTTGTAATTCTTCAATCCAATGTAACAGAGCCCAATATGGTTGAGAATACCATAATATTCCGGATATTGAACCCCTCCTCTTTCTGAATAGATATTTTCTGCCGACTCAAGATATTCAAGAGCTTTAGCATATTGTAGTCGGCATCCATACTGAGATCCTATATTTGTTAGTAATGTTGCATACTCCAATCCACCTCTCTTCTTTGCTATAGGTAGAGTTGATTCATAGATGACAAGCGCCTTGTCATCAAGTCCCAATGAGTCATAGATTGTGGCTAAATTGTTCAGGCATAATAAGTAATCCACTGAAGAAGTTTGGTTTGTTTTTTCAAAAATCTCCTTTGCCTGTTCACAATAGTGAAGCCCCTCTCCGTCTCGCTTAGTCTGGTAAAGGAACAAACCCAAGTTACCCAGTACTGTTGCATAGTACGGGTGCTCTTTGCCATATAGTTGTTTGGCCAAATTGCACGCTTCAATTATATTTCTGTACGCATCTTCATACTGACCGGAGTGGAGAAGATCCCAAGAGTTTGCACTCAATGTACATATTCTTGTGTCCATTCTAACTAAGTCTTTATCATCTTTCATTAAATTCCTTCTTTTTCTCAAATAAAAAATTAAAAATGACTATCTTTTAAAAAAATTTATTTCATAATATTTAAATCAAATGTGATGTTTTGTGCAATCTTTCCAGGTTCAGGCTTCTAATACCGCAAAAGCCGCAAAAAAACCACAATTATGGGAATCAAGGGATAAAGTTTTATAATTTTTTAAATAGTTGTTAGGATACTCTTTTTTGTCATCTCAATATACATCTTGTGGAAAAAGCCTGTCAACTTGCTGACCGGTGAGAGTATCGGTACCTGACAAATAGATCAAAAAAGGTTCCTGGGAATAACTAAATTCGGGAATGGCTACCTTATCCGGGTTTTTAATAAAAGTGATCGATCAAGAAGGAGCAATGGGAACATAACGGAGACATAAAGGGGACAAAGACGCCATAATCATGCCAAAGATGCCACTATCAAAAATGTAAAAAACCATAATCAAGTTAACTGCACCAGAAACATATGGGCCATCAAAATTCTATAAAGGCGCCACAAACACGCCAATGTCGCAAAAACAGCAAACAGAAATGTTTAAACGGGAAAGGATATTTGCAAGTACAGTCAGGTTGTAAGCGTGCCACATAACGTTTTTTGTGCTTTAAAATGAATCCGAAATCCCCTCAAGAATTATTTTAAATATAATGATTACAAAAATAATCATTATGCAATTCTACAACCGGCAGAAAGAACTTAAACTTATGGAACTGCTCGATCAGGGGAAACCATCTTTTCTCGTTATAACAGGGAAGAGAAGGGTAGGAAAAACCGAGTTGATCAAGCAGTTCACAGGGAACAGGAAAGCACTTTATCTTTTCGTTGACAGCAACAAGAGCATCGACATTCTGATGGACGAATTCGACCAGCTTTTAAAGGAGAAACTGGACCTGCCGGATTACATAAAAGTCGATGAAACGGAGAATTTCCTCAAGTTTATAACCTCTTATGACAGGGACCTGATAATAGCGATTGATGAATTCCAGAGGTTCCAGAAAGTATACCCATCCTTCATTACTCAGCTTCAGCGGTACTGGGACATGAAGCCAGACAATTGCAGGGTTTTTCTTATCGTTTCCGGGTCTTCTATTGGCATGATAAGAAAAATATTCATTGAGGAACAGGCTCCACTCTTCAAACGTGCTGACAATATTCTGACTATAAAGCCCTTTACGGTCCTTGAGACATTTGAAATGCTCAGTGACATGGGTATAAAAGATCCGGAAGAAAAACTGAATCTGTACTTCCTTTTCGGAGGGACTGTCTATTACTATCGCCTGTTTGAAAAGTATCAGTGCACAGGATTTGACGATGCCCTTGAAAAGCTGATATTCAGCGAGTTTGCACCGCTTAAAAATGAAGTGAGGGACATTCTAATTGAAGAATTTGGGAAGGAGCACTCCACATATTATGAGATAATCTCAGCAATATCGCAGGGAAGATGCTCGATGAGCGAGATTTCGGATCTGACACATGTCTCTTCCAACTCATTGTCACCATATTTTTACGACCTCATAGACCTGCTGGGAGTAGTGGAACACCGGATACCTGTCACGGATAGTCCTGAAAAAAGCAAGAGAGGACGGTATTTCCTGAAAGATAATTTCTTCAGGTTCTATGGCCGTTTCGTATATCCTATGTATAGCCAGTATATGGCAGGCAATTATTCTCCCATGCTGGAAAAGGTTCGGAAAGAATGGCAGAATTACACAGGCAAGATATTCGAGGATATTGTTCGTGAACTGCTGGTTGAAAAGATGATCAGCGATTATCCGGATATTGGGAGCTGGTGGAATAGGAAGGGGGATGAGATCGATATTCTTGGAGTAAATCGCCAGGGGAGAAAAGTCCTGGCAATTGAAGTAAAAAATAAAGAACTGGGTGAAAGCGAGGCCAGAGAGATCCTGGAGTTAACACTCGATAAAGCAAAATTAGTAAGAGGAATATCTGGTCAGGAATTGAAAGTAGGGATAGTGGCCAGAAAGGTCAAAGGCAGAAAACACCTGGAAGGTGATGGATTCCTTGTATGGGAACTGGAAGAGCTTATTCCCTGATTTTTTGAGTTGAGCATTTGCCAAAGAAGAAATGTCTTTGGGATTATTAATCTAATTTGATTAATCATTTGTGAAAAGGAGAAATCAATCCAAAAAGGGCAATGAGAACATAAAGGGGACAAAATTTCATGTTCTTTTTAATTTGGCTCTTTGTCATTCCCTGTGATAAGATGATTTTCAATTCAAGACCGCATTGGTTTTTATGAGAATATTATGTGGATATCCCCACAAAACCACGAAGAACCTGAATAAACATTAATTTATTACTGACGGTCTGCCAGGAAAAACATAAGGGTATTATTACACCCGACTCTGTTCCAAGATCTAGTGATTTTTGCATTTTTTGATTGAAAATCTGAATTAGCAAGAAGAATCTGGGTATCATCAAAATCAATATTCGACATCTAAAGACTTCAATTTTTAAGTCGTATCACAAGGATTGTGACCAATTACAAAATCTAGTGATTTTGAATTTTACATTCATCACTAGATTTTGGTACTGAGTCATTACACCCTGTCATGGAATTTGTTTTTATGAAAATCTGTGTTCTTTTGGATTTCAAACTTCTTTTCCGGGCTCCTGATCTTCCGGCATAACTCCATCAGGCCCGCACATTTTATCAAGTTTCTCCTTTATTTTGTCAGCTTTTGCAGCGTATTCTTCTGCTTCTTCTTTGCCCATATCTGTGAGTAACTTTGAATATTCTGTAAATGTTATTGCTGCCGCACCAATATTTAAGAAATTTTCAGGGTCTTCCTCAAGTATTTGTGTGTTTAGGAGAATACTTTTTTCAAAGGCCTCTTTTGATTTCTCGTACTCGCCGGTTGAATGATATGTAATGCCTAACTGGGTCTCTAAAACACTCATTATTGACAGGTATTCAAGGTTATCGGGGTCAGACTCCAGATGTTTATTCAGAATTGGAAAGACGGATTCGTAGAGTGGGATGGCTACATCGTAATTTTCCAGGGACCTGTGTAAAATACCAATAAGGATCCGAATTTCACAGACGGCCTTCCAGTTTTTCGGCTTTTCAGGCGCTTTTTCGTATAAGCCCTCATAGTAATCGCGGGCAACTGACAGGTATTCTTTCGCAAGACCATAATTTTTGTCATGCATGAGCACAGTTGCCTGCTTCTGTAGTCCCATAGCTCGCAGTTCCTTCACAAAGTCTTCTTCATTTTTATCTCGCAGGATACACCTGAAAATTTCCGGGTACATTTGCACCAGGTTTTCGATTATTCCGAGAGATTTTTCATAGTATTTTTGAGCATTTTCGAGTTCAAGATTTAAACTTTTAAGAAACACCTGCGAGATGAATACCAATTTTTAAGCATTCGTTTCTGAAGCCCTCAAACCAGAACATTTAATTGGGTTTATATACCGTTGGGGGTATAAATATTATAAATATGTTAGTGGTATCTCCAATGAAAAAAACAAAAATGTCGGCAAATTCTGGCAGGGATGGGACTTTGAGTTTTGTCCATGCTGCGGATTTACACCTTGACAGTCCATTTACAGGAATTTCAGGAATTGATCCTGAACTTGGAGAAAGGCTTGCGAAAGCTACCTTTCAGGCTTATGAGGCAATTATAGAGCTCTGTATGGAAGAAGCAGTCGACTTTTTGCTTATTGCGGGGGATGTGTATGACAGTGCCGACAAGAGTCTTTATGCTCAGGTTAGGTTTATAGAAGGGCTCAGGAAGCTCGAAACCGCCGGAATTCAGGTTTTTATATGCCATGGGAACCACGACCCTCTTGACGGCTGGTCTGCAAGCTTGACATGGCCCGAAAACGTACATATCATGAGAGGGGACAGGGCTGAAGTTGTGGAATTCAAAAAAGAAGGAGAAACTGCTGCTGTTATAGTGGGGATGAGTTATCCAGCACAGCACATAATGAAAAATCTTGTGAAAAACTTTCCAAAAAAAGAAGGTAACTGGCCGTTTACTATAGGACTGCTGCATTGCAGCGTGGGAAGCAACTCGGAGCACGCACCTTATGCACCCTGTACTCTGCAGGACCTCAGGGAGCTCAATTATGACTACTGGGCGCTTGGCCACATTCATACTCCTTCTATAGTTTGTAAAGAGGCTCCGGTTGTGATATATTCTGGAAACCCGCAGGGCAGGCATCCAGGCGAAAACGGTGCAAGGGGGTGCTTTGTTGTGGATGTTTCCTCAGGAGGAGACATTTCTACCAGATTCATAGAGACAGACTCTGTCCGCTGGCATATCAGGGAAATTTCTATAGAAGGCCTGGAAAAAGAAGGGGAGCTAATAGAAAGCCTTCAAAGCCAGCTTGATGCCATAAGGGAAAATTCCGGGGGAAGGTCTGTGATTTGCAGTTTTGCCCTTAAAGGGAGGGGACCGTTACATCATATTCTCAGGCAGGAGGTATTTCTTGAAGACCTCCTGCGTTTGCTCAGGGAAGGCGAGACCTGGGGCCGGCAGTTCATCTGGGTAGACCGAATAGAGGATGATACACTCTTTCCCGTAGAAAGAGAGCTCCTTCTGAAAAGGGAAGATTTTGTGGGAGATTTGGTAAAAATCGTAGAGGGCTTGAAGACCGATGAAAAAGCCCTGGATGAGTTTCGTGAAGTCCTATCCCCTCTTTTTGATTCCAGAAACGGGAGAAAGCACATTGCCAGAATTGATGATGAAGAAATGAACTACCTGCTTCAGCGCGCTGAAAATATTCTGCTTGATGCTCTACTCACGGAGGAAGATAATGAAAATTAATGCCATCCATATTGATGGTTTCGGCAAGTTTTCCAGCTTGTCGATGGAAGACCTGCCCTCCGGCCTGGTCATTTTTACGGGAGCAAACGAAGCAGGAAAATCGACATTATTTACTTTTATCCGGAGGATGTTTTTCGGTATTCCCAACACAAGGCTCTGCAACCTCTATCCTCCACTTGGAGGAGGAAAGCATGGGGGAAGGCTTGCAGTCATCGATTCTACTGGAGACCGATGGGTCATAGAAAGAAATGCGGGCAAAAAAGAAGATGTAAAGGTTGTGCTCCCAGATGGGAATACAGGGGGTAAAATTGAACTTATTAAACTGCTGGGCCACGCAGACAGAAATGTCTTTGAAAATATCTATGCTTTTGGCCTTGAAGAACTGCAGAGTTTTGAAACCCTGAATGACCAGAGCATCAACAGTAAACTCTACAGTGCAGGCACTGGAGTTGGAGTTTCGATTTCAGGACTGATGAACTCGATCAGCAGCATTGAAACCAACCTGTATAGGCCCAGAGGTAGTAAACCTCTTATAAATGAGCTTTTCAGGGAAATAGGGAAAACTGAAGTAAAAATTACCGAACTTGAAGGAGCCCAGAAGAAATACGATTCGCTTCATTTTGAACTGGAACAGAAAACCCTGGAGATTGACCAACTAAAAGAAAAGTCTCAGAATATAAGGAAAAAATTAAACCACATTCAAAACCTGCTTTCCGTCTGGGAAGACTGGGAGATCCTCCGTGAGTCAAAAACTGCCCTTGAAAGCTTACCTGGGCTTGAGAGTTTCCCCGAAAAAGGGGAAGAGAAGCTTACGAGGCTCCAGGAAAGAATTGAAGAGATAAGGGAGACCATTTCAAGGCTGCAGCAGGACCTGGATAAAAATGCCGTTAAAGAACGAAGCCTTTCCCCGGACGAAAGCCTTCTGAAGCAAAAAGATGCGGTGCTGGAACTGGGAAGCGGAATTGAGAAGTACAGGTCTGAAGAAAAACTGCTACCTTCTCTGGAAATGAACCTCAGGCAGGAAAAAACTGGCTTTTCTGAGCTTCTTCTGGAACTTGGTCCAGCCTGGGATGAGAAAGCTCTGGAGCGTTTTGACCGTTCTATTCCTGCAAAGGAAGCCGTTATCCAGATGCGAAGGTCAGTAGACGAAATTGAGGATAAAATAAAAGAGACCAGAAACGAACTCCAGCAGATCCTTAACAGCATTGAAAGAGTCCTTCAGGAAAATGACCTTTTTGAAGAAAGCCTCCTTGTACACAGAGACCAGGTTATCGAACTTGGAAACGGAATTGAAAAATACCAGTCTGATAAGGACTTTCTCCTTTCCGGAACTCAGGAACTTCAGGATAGAAAAGCAGAACTCAGGGAAACTCTGTCAGGGCTTGGGGAAGGATGGGACGAAAATGCCCTTGATCTTTTCGAGCACTCAATCCCTTCAAAAGAAACTGTATTCAGAAAACGAAGGGAAATGGATGAGGCAGAAAAAACAATTGAGAGATACCGCGACAGGCTCAAACTTGCCCTTGGGGAAATTAAAGACGTCTGTGAGGAAATCGAAGCCCTAAAAGAGAAACTTGAGGTATACTCGACTCTTCCAAGGCCTGAAGAGGTGAAACAGGAGCTTGAAGCTGTAAGTTATCTCAGGGTGGCCCAACCTCTCCTGAAGGAAAAAGAAGGCGAACTCAAAAGCCTGGAAAAAGAAGAGATGTTTTTTGCAGCTTTAAGACCTCAGAAAACCGAAAATAAGGATGGTCTACCCCTCTGGCCTGCAGGAATGGTTCTGCTTGCAGGCTGCATTGGCCTGGTATACGAAAGCATTAGTGGCACCCTGTTTTCCGGACTTGTCATATTTTTACTCCTTTTCGCGACTTCTGCGGTATACTTTTTAAAAGCTACCAATAAGTCCTCAGTCCACCCTGCCGGGGAAGAGCACCTGGAAGACGCTGAGTCCCGAAAACAGAACGTAAAGGACTCAAAAGAAAAGCTGTTCAGAGAGATTAATGCACTGAAAGCATCCATGAAAACCCGTGCAAAAAAGTGTGGCTTTGAAGACATTCCTGACCCCTCAGTACGGGAACAGAAAGCCGATGAGCTGCAGAGGGCCATGGTTGAGTTGAAAACTGCCTGGGAGCTGCGCCAGAGGGAGGAGAAGCTCCAGAAGAAGCTGGATAAGTTAAATGCAAGTTATATAGAACTTAAAGATACTATCCGGGCACAAGAAGCAAAGCAGGAAGAAGTTCTCCAGGAATGGAAAGGGTGGCTTATTTCTTCAGGGCTCAGCCCGGAGTTCTCTCCTGAGCATGTGCTTGAGATTCTTTCTGCAATCAGGGCTTGCCTGGAAAAACAAAAGAATATAAACGAACTGGAAAAGCAGGTAACGCTCAAAGAAGCCACTGTTAAAAAGTACGAAGAAAAAGCCTGTAGTATTCTGGAGGCTTGCAGAAGGCCTATTTCGGGAATTGCACTTGAAAGTGAAATCGCAAAGCTCAGGGAGGATGTGAGTTTTGCATTTAACCAGGCCGAAAGAGTTAGAAAACTTGAGGCTGAGTCCGAAGGCCTTAACCGTAAAAAAGAAGAGCTGGAAACCCGGCTCCTTGAGGAAACAAAGGCACGTGATGCACTGGCAGAAAAGTGGACTGGATGGCTTGGGACTTACGGGCTTGACCCTTCACTTTCAGTAGAAAGTGTACTTGAAATCTTTTCGGTAATCCGAACGTGCTTTGACAGGCAGCGGGCAATCCGGAAACTTGAAGAACAGATAGCTTCCAGCAGAACATCGATAGAAACCTATGAAGCAAAGGTAGCCGGAGTATTGCAGGTATGTGGACGTTCACTTTCCGGACTCTCTTTTGACTCCCAGGTTGAAAAACTTCGTTCAGACCTTGAAAAAGCATCCGATGAGACAAGAAATCTGCAGCAGCTGAAAACCAGATCTGAAGAACTTAAAATTGAACTTGAGGCAGCCCTGGATAAATACAAAGAAGCTGCTGAAGAGCTTGCAGTTCTTCTGGACTCCGGTTCTGCAGAGACCGAAGAAGAATTCTATGAAAACGCCCGGATCTGGGTTCAGCGGACCGAACTGGAAAACAGAAAAAGAGAAGCTGAACAGCAGATCCAGAGGGTTTCCGTAGGTGAAAAGGATTACGGGGTTTTCGTAGAAGAACTGCAAGCTTCTGATCTTTCAGGCCTGAAAGAAGAAAACCACAGTCTGGAGGAATGCCTGAAAGAGCTGGAACAGGAGACCTCGGATACTATAGACAGGCGTGGAGCGATACGAAATCAAATTGAACAGCTCGAACAAGGAAGTGAAGGTTCTCTTGCAAGAGTAATGCAGGAAAGCCTGCTGGAAGAGCTTCACGAAAAGTCGAGAGAGTGGGCTTCTCTGGTCTTAGCCCGTGAGATACTTGCTAAAGCAGTCAAAGTCTATGAAAAGGAAAGGCAGCCTGCAGTTATCGTGGAAGCCCAGGCTTTTTTCTCAAAGATTACCAGAGGCAGGTACACGAGGATTTATTCCCCACTCAACTCTACCGAAATCTATGTTGAGGACCGGAACGGACGCCAAAAGAGCATTCAGGAACTCAGTAGGGGAACGGCTGAACAGCTTTATCTCTCTCTGCGCTTCGGTTTCATCAGGGAATTCGGCAGGCATTCGGAATCTCTCCCGATTGTTTTTGACGACGTGCTGGTGAATTTTGACCCTGAACGCTGCAAAAGCACATGTGAAGCCATAAAGGACCTTGCATCAGACAATCAGATTTTTTATTTCACTTGCCATCCCGAAACCGTACAGATGCTTGTAGAAAGTTTTCCTGAAACCAGAGCTGTAGATCTTGATGCGGTATAAAAGGGAGTTAAAGCGTAAAAGCCGGATAGGAATTTAATGTACGTCCTTTCTGTTATGAAAAGGAGCTTTGAACTTAAAATATGACTTGTATTAAAAAGTTCAAAAGCTAGTTTTAAAAAGCTTGATTTTTTGTCTTAAAAAGCTTGATTTTTGTCTTAAAAAGCTTGATTTTTGTCTTAAAAAGCTTGATTTTTATCTTTGCCAATGGGTTTCTTCCATATCAATGGCCGCAAAAATCTGTACAAGAGGGTGTCTTTTTATAGCTCTCATCAAATCCTCTGGGGTATATTCCATACCATATTCATAGCATGAAAACAGCCCCATATGATACAGGATTATCTCTCTCTCAATGCGTGTCAGTTTTATGTGTTTCTTAATCCTTTCAATAGAAAGAACTGAATGTTTATTATTTGCAGGATGGCCTTGCAACGCCCGATAATTTCCATAGTCTCCAACATATAACCCTTCCTTACAGACGTCGTGACACAAAGCAATAATTGTTAGAGAATCCTCAGGAAGTTGCTCTTCTTTCTTAAGGCGGGAATTTGATAATTTCAGTGGCTCTAATAAATTAAGGCTATGTTCTGCAAGTCCGCCAGGATAATCTCTATGATATTTTGTACTTGCGGGCGCCGAAAAGAAATCGGAGTTTTCAATGTACTGGATGTAATCTTTGATCCCTTCTCTCTTCACTTCATTTAAGAGATCCAGAATATGATTTTCGTTGGCAAAGATTTCATCCCCAGTCAACATTTTAGTTCCTTCAAATTGTCAAAATTTATTGAGATTTTGTATATGACTTGACTTCAACAGATATTATAGTATGATAAAAAACAAATTTTGCTCCTTTATGCGTATCTATTAAAAAGTTGGAAACTAAATAAATATAATAGAATAAATTTTCCTTAAGTTTAATAATTATTGAAAAATAAGGAAAAACACAGATCTGAACAATCCAAACAAAAAAGTATCTTAAGCAGTTAATTGATCTTTTATTTCTGAATAGAACTGAGAGATCATAATTTAATCTCAAATCTCCCATAATTATAAAAATATTCAAAATATTAAACCGTTTATGGGAAGACTCAGGTTCAAAGGTAGACAGTTCTACATTAATAACTCTTATTTTATCTTTAAAGTATTAATATTAGTACAATTTAGGAAAGTTTTTTTATGTATGACAGGATTTATTTAAAAATTATATTGCAAAAGAGTTCATAAAAATAATTTTTATAAAAACAAAGCAGAATCTAAATTAAGTGAAAGAAATCCTAAATATCTCAAGGGATATGGCATAAATGTCAATCAAAGAAGTTAAATAACTATGAAGTGTTTTTCGATAAAAATTAGTTGAGATAATGAGATTTTCCGGCACAGACAAGGTAAAAATATGAAGCTTGCGATTATTCTTGGCACAAGGCCAGATAAAATACAGAACTCGATTAAAAAATAATTAACTTTATTGAAAATTTTTGGAGAGATGAGTGATGTCTTCTCAAATAAACAATTATTCGGCTGTTCAGGAAAGCTTTCAGGGTGAAAATGGTGGGTCCGTTGACCTTACTTCTAACATTACAAATTATTCAGTTAGTCCGGAAGGAGAAAAATTTTCAATACCTGAACCTGAAGAATACAAAGAAGAGTTTAAAAGAGTTAAAGGTCTTGTGGACAAAGCTCGTAAAGAAGGAAAAGAGATTGTCGTTGTGATGGGTGTCGGGTTTGTTGGAGCTGTAATGGCTGCGATTATTGCAGATACGAAAGACGAAAACGGGAATTATAGCAAATTTGTAATCGGTTGTCAGAGACCAAGTACTCGCAGTTACTGGAAAATACCACTGCTCAACAGAGGACAATCTCCTGTTAAATCAGAAGATAAAGAAGTAGATGAGATTATAAAACGCTGTGTTCTTGAAACAAAAACGCTTGTAGCTACATACACAAACGAATGTCTAAAACTTGCCGATGTTGTTGTGGTAGATATCCAGTGTGATTATGTAAAGTGTGAACTTGGAAATGTCAGGACCGGCGAAGCCGATATGGCAGCACTTGAAGCTTCCATGAAAATAATTGGAGAAAACATCTGTCCCGATTGCCTTGTGCTAATAGAAACAACTGTTGCCCCAGGAACTACCGAATTCGTTGCACTTCCTCTCCTGAAAAAAGCATTCCAGAAGCGTGGAATTGATTCAACTCCTTTACTTGCACACAGTTTTGAACGTGTAATGCCTGGAAGAGATTATGTGGCAAGTGTACGTGACTTCTGGAGAGTCTGTGCAGGCTGTACTGACGAAGCAAGAGAAAAGGTTGAAAAGTTTCTCAGTGAAGTAATAAACACTAAAGATTACCCTCTGACTATAATGGATAGGCCTATTGAGTCTGAAACCGCAAAAATCATTGAGAACTCCTACCGTGCAACAATACTTGCTTTCCTTAATGAATGGAGTCTTTTTTCGGAAAGAAACGGTGTCGATCTCATAAAAGTTATTAATGCAATCAAAATGCGCCCAACTCACAGTAATATAATCTTCCCAGGCCCAGGGATTGGAGGCTATTGCCTTCCAAAAGACGGAGGTCTGGGTTACTGGGCTTATAAGCATATTCTGGGCTTTGAGGATGGAGATGAGGTCTTCAAGATCACCCCCACAGCAATTGATGTAAACGACACAAGAGCTCTTCACGTAGCCGAACTTACTCGAGATGCTCTTCGGAATATGGGCCACTATATAGCCGGGGCAGATGTTCTGATCTGCGGGGCCAGTTACAGGCAGGATGTCGGCGATACAAGATACAGTGGAAGTGAAATTGTAGTCAGGAAACTGACTGAAATGGGCGCTGAGATTCGTGTTCATGATCCATACGTAGATCACTGGTATGAGATGGAAAACCAGGATACATATCCAGCATCGGGTCATTCCTGGAAACGTTTCTTCAGAAACCAGGAAGGTCTGGCAGAGTTAAAAATCGAAAGTGATTTTCCAGCAGCAATTAAAGATATAGAGGCCCTGATCCTTGCAGTTCCACATAAGGAATATCTTAATTTTGAGCCGAAAACTATTGTAGAGATGGCAGGCGGGCCTATTGCAGTTATTGACTGTTTTGGAATATTATCGGATGAGAATATCAAAAGATATTTCGAACTTGGCTGTGAAGTTAAAGCCCTTGGAAGAGGCCATATTCAGCAAATCAAAAAAGAAGTCCAGAAAAGAAAACTGCAACAGCTTTCATAACTTTACAATTACAATTTTACAGAAGGGATTATTTGAAAACTAAAAATGTAGTAGTCACAGGTGGAATGGGGTTCATTGGCTCCCATCTTGCTGAGAAACTACTTGAGGATAATGAAGTAACAATTATTGATAATGAATCTACAGGTAAGATTGAAAATATAAGACATCTACTCGACCACAAAAATTTAACTGTAATAAAAGGTAGTATAGTAGACTTGAACTTAATAGAAATTTTCAAAGACAAGGACTATGTCTTCCATCTTGCAGCAATTCCCAGTGTTCCAAGAAGCGTGAAAGATCCTTTTAGTTCAAATAACTCGAATGTCACAGGAACACTGAATGTTCTGATAGCTGCAAAAGACGCTGGAATTAAGAAAGTAATATTTTCGTCGTCCTCTTCGGTATATGGTGACACTCCAACTCTCCCAAAAAGAGAGGATATGCCAATAAACCCGATGTCTCCATATGCAATTACAAAAGCAACCGGAGAAATGTACTGCGGGGTTTTTCAAGACCTTTATGGCCTTCCAACAGTCAGCTTAAGATATTTCAACGTTTTTGGCCCACGTCAGGACCCAAATTCTCAATATGCAGCTGTAATACCAAAATTCATAACTGCAATATTAAACGATGAGAGTCCCGTGATATACGGAGACGGAGAACAAAGCAGGGATTTCACTTTTGTCAAAAACGTTGTTGATGCGAATATTCTTTCCTGTGAGTCTAAGAAAACTGGAATTTTCAATATAGCATGTGGTAGAAGAATTACAATTAATCAACTAGCCGATTACATTAATGAAATACTGGGAAAGGAAATAAAATCAATACATGCAGAACCAAGACCTGGAGATATTAAGCACTCATTAGCAGATATATCAAAGGCTAAAGAATTTGGATATAACCCAATTGATGATTTTAAGAATGAACTCAAAACAGTAGCGGAATGGTTCCTTAACTGAACTGATAAAGTATTTTTAGAGAAATTTAGAGAAATATAATCTAACCTAACAAGATTAACATATTTCTTATTTAAGTTTAATTTGAGGATTTCCCATCGACTTATTGTTTGTAATAGTTAACTTCATAATTTTTTTAAAATCATGATATAAAATAGTCAAACTCTGTTAGAAGCTGATAAACAGGATAATTCTGGAAAAATGTATTCAATTGTTTTAATTAATGTTACTGAGTACATTCAAACACACAGTTATGATTTTAGTTTGGAAAATCAGTAAGAGGGGACAAAAATGAATCAAGAAAAATGTGAATATATAGTCAAACCATCCAGGCTTCAAGGGAAAGTAAAAGTAAGTGGTGCAAAAAATAGTGCCTTAAAGCTTCTTGCGGCTTCACTCCTAACGGATGAGAAAATAGAGCTAACAAATTACCCCGCTAAGTTACTCGATGCTCAAATTCATGTTGGTATGTTGGAAACACTTGGAAAAAAATGTGTTGTAGAAGATGAAAAGATAACTATTTACGAAGAAAAAGCTCCTCTAACAATTCTTAATTGGAACAAGCGCTCAATTCGTAATACTTTACTTATATTAGGTGCACTGGTAAGTCGTATCGGTGAAGCAAAGGTTCCTCTTCCAGGAGGTTGTAATCTTGGAGAACGAAAATTTGATCTGCACGAAATGCTTCTCCGAAACATGGGAGCAAAAGTTTGGATCGAAGATAATATGCTTTGTGCCAAAGCAGAAAATGGGCTAAAAGGGGCTGACATTTTTTTACCTATCCGTTCAACAGGCGCAACTGAAAATGCAATGATTTGTGGATCTTTAGCTGAAGGTATAACCAGAGTTTGGAATCCTCATATTCAACCTGAAATTCTTGATTTGGCACGTTTCCTTAATGAGATGGGTGCAAAGATCGAGGTTTTTGGTCAGGAACATATCAAAATTACTGGAGTGAAAAAATTATTTGGGACTAGACATTCTGTAATTGCTGATAATATCGAAGCAGTTACATGGCTAATTGCTTCAGTGATTACGGGTGGAGATATTGAGATTATTGGTTTTCCCTTCAAGGATATTGAAGTTCCTCTAATACATCTTCGTCAAAGCGGAGCGAAGTACTATACTGGAGACAATAGTCTTATTGTAAGAGGTGGAACTCCCTATCCTGTAGAGATCAGTACTGGCCCATATCCGGAAATTAAATCGGATGTTCAACCTCTATTTGCAGTTTATGGTGCTTGTGCAAAAGGAAGTTCAAAAATTGTTGACTTACGTTTCCCTGGTAGATATGGATATGCAAGTGAACTGGCCAAAATGGGTTTGAAATATAATATTAATGGTAATATATTGGAAATAATGGGTGGAACTCCCCTTAATGGCGCTCAAGTAAGAGCTCTTGATCTCCGAGCAGGTATTGCATTAGCGTTAGCTGGACTAATTGCAAAAGGCGAAACCCGGATCTTAGATGCCTGGCAGATTGAAAGAGGATACGACAATTTTATAGAAAAATTAACTTCATTGGGGGGAAATGTGAGATATGGATAAAATAAATAATTTGATTAATAAAAATGTAGGAGACATTTATTTAAAAGAGCCTCTTTCAAAACATAGTAGCTGGCGTATTGGTGGTCCTGCAGACGTTTTAATTGAACCGTATAATATCGAACAGATAATCGAAATTATACAATACGCTGATTTAATGAATATTCCCACAGCAGTTATAGGAAATGGAACAAATTTACTTTTTTCTGATGAAGGTTTTCGTGGAATCATTATAAAGTTGGGAAATAATTTTTCCAGATATACTATTAAAGGTAACAGGGTTTGCGCAGAAGCAGGTATCTGGACTCCAAAATTTGCAAAAATATTATCAGATAATGGTTTATCGGGTCTTGAACATGCTATTGGAATTCCAGGCACTCTTGGCGGACTTATTTTTATGAACGGGGGAAGCGGTGGAAAATGCATAGGAGATATTGTCAAAAAAATATGGGTTATTGACAGGAATTATAATTTGATATCTTTTTCTCAAAAAGAATGTGATTTTTCTTACAGAAAATCAGTATTTCAGGATTCTGGTTATATAATTTGTAAAATTGAGTTAGAATGTGAAATTGGAGAAAAAGAACGAATAAAGTCCGAAATGAGAAATATACTAAATAAACGTAAGGACAAATTTCCACTTAATTATCCCAATTGTGGATCTGTTTTTTTAAGTAATCCTGTTGTGAATGACACTTTTGCACCTCCTGGAAAGTTAATTGAAGAAGCAGGTTTAAAAGGTTATCAAATAGGTGGTGCTCAAATTTCGGAAAAGCACGCCAATTTTATAGTAAACTTGGGGAATGCTACAGCTAAAGATGTGATTTCTATTGTCCAATATATTCGAAAAGTTGTATCTCAACGTTATGAAATTTGTTTAGAAAGCGAAGTAAAGTATGTCGGAGAACTGGGAAGTCTCAGATCGTTGCATGAAGTTGGAATAACTGAAAAAAGACGAACCTGAATACAGTTTAAAGAACGGCTTGAAAGATATAAATCAGGATTTAATTTTCTACGGTGGCAAAAATTTATTGGGGAAGGTTGTGATCTTTTCTTTGAATATTTCTTTTAAACTGATATTTTGGTATCGTATTTTTAGCTATAGATATTGTTATCTAAAATCAAAAATGGCCAGGAGAGCTCCTCTTATTAAATATCGACAATGTATTCTGGGCGGCAATGAAATAGATTATAGAGCTAAGTTAGGTAATAGAATAAAATTTACTCATCCTTCAAGCTTAATAATTGGAGCGGGAGTAATTATTGAAGATGAAGTTACAATTTTTCAACAAACTACATTTGGAAGCCATGGGCATAAAGACGAACCAAATTCCTATCCCACAATAAAACAAGGAGCAATAATTTATTCTGGGGCAAAAGTTATAGGTTGAATAACTGTTCATGAAAATGCTGTAATTGGTGCAAGTTCAGTTGTACTGACTGATGTACCTAAAAACACAACCGCCGTAGGAATTCCTGCAAAAACAATTGAATAACGTAGGGTATAAAATGGTAAAGAACTACAGTTTGGCAAAAGATGGTATATCTGTTTTTGGCACTCAGATGTTAACATTAATTATAGGTTTCGCATCAGGAGTACTACTTGCGAGATGGCTTGGACCTGCGGGAAGAGGAGCCTTCACGGCTCTTTTAGTTTATCCTACAATTTTGATTAGCCTTTTAAGTATGGGAATGCGTCAGGCAACTGTTTATTATCTTGGTAAGAAAAAGTATTCAGAGTCAGACATTGTAGGTGTAACATTATTATTACTTATTTCATCGAGCATAATTGGAGTTTTAACTTCAGTTGCAATAATTGCGTACACTAAAAATCCAGATTATAACCTGATGTTAATATTACTTGCTTCACTTACAGTTCCTGCAGATCTGACTATAAATTACTTTACTGGAATTTTAATCGGCAAACAAAAAATAAATAAATTCAATAAAATAACGTATTTAGTACCTATAATTAATTTTGTACTCATTATCTTTTTTGTATTTTTTATAAAATTATATATATTAGGCGCAGTTTTAGCCACACTGATTGCCAAAATTGGGCTGGCTATATATGCAGTCTTGTCGATTAATAGTAAATATTCTTTAAAGATATGCTGTAAACCTGAAATAATTAAAAAGATGGTTTCTATAGGTTCTGTATATGCTCTTTCATTGTTTATATTGAATCTAAATTATAGAGTGGACATAATCATACTTGAACACTTGAGTAATGTTACAGAAATAGGTCAATATACAATAGGAGTTGGTTTTGCTGAATTATTATGGCAGCTACCAGCTGCATTTGGACTAGTTATTTTTGCGTATAGTGCAAACGCAAAGGATTCAAATAAATTTTCTCAAGATATTGCAAAAATGGTAAGGATTATTTTCCCTGTTGTTCTTCTCGGATCAGTATTTTTGTATTTTGCAAGTGGGTATATAATTCCTTTTTTGTATGGAGAAGAATATATTCCAAGTATAAAAATGCTAAAAATACTATTACCTGGAATAGTTATGATGAGTTTTTTTAAAATTATTAACATGGATCTAGCTGGTAGAGGGAAACCTGATATTACTATAAAATTGTTTTTACCAGCCGTTTTGATCAATATAGTGCTTAATATAATTTTAATCCCAGATTTTGGAGGTTGTGGTGCTGCTTTTGCTTCAACCGTTAGTTATACAATTGCATCGGTATTAATTTTATATTATTATCTACGAATTACTCAGTTGAGTTTAAGAGAGTTATTTATTTGTAATAAAAATGATTTTGATTTTTTGTTAAATATAATTTTGAAAGTTATTAAGGGAAAAAATGTATCATCAAAATCGAACTAAAGTTTCTCTGCTTTCATGTTTAAAGGCGATTCATAGTATGAGTCAATGTACCCTAGTGTTATGGCAAGTTAATTATTGGGCATAATCCTTGGTACCTTCTCATCAGCGTACAACGATTCAGCGTTAGCTTCTCCATGGCGTCATTTTCTCTAGCAGATTGAACAGATCAGGGTTCGTATTCGTTTCCGCGTTGTCCTGTGAGCTTCACACCCTCCCGTTACCAGGAGCGCATGTCACGGTAGAGACACCCCAAACAGAAAGGGGACGGATTAATCCGTAATCCTTGATACGACTTCTTGTCGCACTGTTGCAAATATGGAAATGGTTCTGGACGTTTATAAACGTCCATTTGATCCGTGAAATCCCGTTATATGTATGGATGAATCTCCAAAACAACTGATTGCAGAAACCAGAATTCCTATCCCCTGTTCATCTGGAAAAACAGCCAGATATGATTATGAATACAAACGTTGTGGAGTGTGCAATATATTTCTTGCCTGTGAACCGTTGGCAGGAAAAAGAATGGTAAGTATTACTGAAAGAAAAATCAAGCAAGATTGGGCGTATTTTCTGGAAAAAATCGCACTTCAACGTGAAAATGCAAATCAAAATTGCGCTGGCGCACCTCGTTGCAAGGAGGCTGTCCGACAATTAACCTAGGTAATTGTCGGACAGCCTCTAAAGGTCAGGGTATTCGTGACCCCTGCGCTCCCATAGTAATTAAAAAGGAACCTGGTAATATGACTCCTATGACTCCTGCAAAACCTGCCCAAAATGCCACTCCTCATCTTCCTGAGGACTTTGATTCCCGGATTTCCGGAGTTCTTCCTTATTACTCCTGTTTTCATCAGGAAACTATCAATTTCGTCAAATCCATGCCATCAGTCCCAAAAATCTGGCTGGATACCGGATGCGGAACTGGATCTCTGGTTAATAAGGCAATTGAGGAATTTCCGACTACAAAGTTTCTTTTGCTTGACCCCTCAGAAGGTATGCTAAATCAGGCAAGGAAAAAACTATCATCTTGCCCTGCTAACCGGCTGGAATTCCTGAAAGCGTCTTCTACCCAGGAATTCTCTCAAGAGATAGAGGAAAAACCGGACATTATAACTGCTATACAGTGTCATCACTATCTTAACCGTGAAGGAAGAGCAAGAGCCACTGATATGTGTTACAATCTTCTAAAAGAAGGCGGAGTTTACATTACCTTCGAGAATATCAGACCGTTAACCGAAGAGGGAATTCTTGCAGGAAAAAGATACTGGCAAAATTTCCAGTTAACTCATGGCAGGACTGAGGATGAAACTCAGGAGCATCTGAAGCGTTTTGATACCGAATATTTCCCAATAACGGTTGAAGAACACCTGGAACTCCTAAGAGAAACAGGGTTCAGAACTGTGGAGTTATTCTGGTACTCTTACATGCAGGCTGGCTTTTATTGCATCAAATGATTGATTATCTAATTATTATTCTCCTTATTCATTTCTGATTTTTCTATTACAGGATTTAAAATCACCCCAGTTAGCTGATGAACTCCACCTTATTGATAAACAAGATAATTTTTTTATTAATGAAATGATATTAATATTCATTCAGCGTCTGTTTTTGTGACGAAAAACAGAACACGTCGAAGATTCATTGGAAACATA